>Ga0187865_1001151_pt1 | contig 32138 bp, 22 predicted proteins | sample June2016WEW_11_1_2_FD_132989 | JGI IMG/M metagenome (GOLD analysis project Ga0187865, IMG submission 132989) | Peatland microbial communities from SPRUCE experiment site at the Marcell Experimental Forest, Minnesota, USA - June2016WEW_11_100 | ecosystem: Environmental > Terrestrial > Soil >...
CAAGGTCATCATCCTGGGCTTCCGCGGCTCGCGAGCCGCGGTCCCATTGAAGGCCCAGATCGACGATGTACTTCACGACCCCCACCAGCTTCCGCGGCTCGCGAGCCGCGGTCCCATTGAAGGATCGTCGCCCCAAATCGTATTCGCGGTCGGTGCGGGCTTCCGCGGCTCGCGAGCCGCGGTCCCATTGAAGGCTTTGGCTACCGCCCGCCTGCTGCGGTCCGGTCTGCTGCTTCCGCGGCTCGCGAGCCGCGGTCCCATTGAAGGTCCTATCGCTCGGGGTTAAGCGGGCGATTCGCATGGGCTTCCGCGGCTCGCGAGCCGCGGTCCCATTGAAGGCTTGCCGCATTGCGGCGGGAGGATAGTCGTGAACAGCTTCCGCGGCTCGCGAGCCGCGGTCCCATTGAAGGTTAATCAGCGTGATCCGATCCTTCCACAAACACCAGCTTCCGCGGCTCGCGAGCCGCGGTCCCATTGAAGGAAGTTACGGCGCACCATGCCGTTGAGGGCTGCGGCGCTTCCGCGGCTCGCGAGCCGCGGTCCCATTGAAGGTAGATGTCGATCTCGTCCTGCTCATCAAGGGCGAGCTTCCGCGGCTCGCGAGCCGCGGTCCCATTGAAGGATGAGGCGCCGGGCCTAATCAAGCTGACAGTCGAAGCTTCCGCGGCTCGCGAGCCGCGGTCCCATTGAAGGCCGGGGTTCATTGTTGCCCGTTCGCCTTGTCCCAGCTTCCGCGGCTCGCGAGCCGCGGTCCCATTGAAGGCCGACGTGGACCTGCTCAACGATCTTATGCTCGATGCTTCCGCGGCTCGCGAGCCGCGGTCCCATTGAAGGACGCAGCACGAGAATATCCCGCCCTTGACAATCTCGCTTCCGCGGCTCGCGAGCCGCGGTCCCATTGAAGGGCGAATATCTGCGCGTTCGCGTTATAGTTTTTGACGCTTCCGCGGCTCGCGAGCCGCGGTCCCATTGAAGGCAAGGCCAAGTTCCTGAGCCGTCCAGTCGTGAATCGCTTCCGCGGCTCGCGAGCCGCGGTCCCATTGAAGGATGACATGCGTTGCCGTGAAATGGCACCGATTACGCTTCCGCGGCTCGCGAGCCGCGGTCCCATTGAAGGCCGGACTAACAAGTGGAACTATCAATCCCTAATCTGCTTCCGCGGCTCGCGAGCCGCGGTCCCATTGAAGGGAGCCACGCCACACATGTTTCGGCCCATGCACTCGCTTCCGCGGCTCGCGAGCCGCGGTCCCATTGAAGGGCGACGGGCGACGATCCATACATGCCACGCTAGTTGCTTCCGCGGCTCGCGAGCCGCGGTCCCATTGAAGGTGCGCTGGCCGTCCGTGTAATCGAGATATTCATCGCTTCCGCGGCTCGCGAGCCGCGGTCCCATTGAAGGCCGCGCGGCGTGCTGATGACGACCACCTGGAACCCGCGCTTCCGCGGCTCGCGAGCCGCGGTCCCATTGAAGGCCTACTTTCATCCAGAGCGAGTATCGGCCGGATCGCGCTTCCGCGGCTCGCGAGCCGCGGTCCCATTGAAGGGCAATTCGGAATCGTTCGCCGGCGAGCTGCTTGAGCTTCCGCGGCTCGCGAGCCGCGGTCCCATTGAAGGGCATATTTTTCCTGCATCTGCCCGTAGAGCTGGAGGTCGCTTCCGCGGCTCGCGAGCCGCGGTCCCATTGAAGGCACGCACCACGCGGATCCATCGGCGCGGACGCCACGCGCTTCCGCGGCTCGCGAGCCGCGGTCCCATTGAAGGCGGCAATGCACCAATGACGCGATTGATCAGATCCCGCTTCCGCGGCTCGCGAGCCGCGGTCCCATTGAAGGACCATCTTCCTCCGTGTTCGACGCCGCCGATTCCTCGCTTCCGCGGCTCGCGAGCCGCGGTCCCATTGAAGGCAATAAAGCCTTGAGCCCGTTCGGCGTGCCGATGGGGCTTCCGCGGCTCGCGAGCCGCGGTCCCATTGAAGGGCAAGTGGAAGACCAATTTACTATCCGAATTTGGCGCTTCCGCGGCTCGCGAGCCGCGGTCCCATTGAAGGCCACTCTTGGGATGCGGTGAGCCACCATCGCCTGGAGCTTCCGCGGCTCGCGAGCCGCGGTCCCATTGAAGGCCAGCCAAGGCGACACCTGGGACGCGGTGGCCAACGCTTCCGCGGCTCGCGAGCCGCGGTCCCATTGAAGGCCGAAACGCGATTTGAAGATTGCACCGGTCCGCTGGCTTCCGCGGCTCGCGAGCCGCGGTCCCATTGAAGGACCACGTTCGCCGCCGGCACGAGCTTCGAAGCCGCCGCTTCCGCGGCTCGCGAGCCGCGGTCCCATTGAAGGGAACCATTTCATTGTGTGTTCACCTCTCTTTCTCCGTCGCTTCCGCGGCTCGCGAGCCGCGGTCCCATTGAAGGAAGCTGGCGGCGGTGAATCGCGCGTCGTAGCTGCCGCTTCCGCGGCTCGCGAGCCGCGGTCCCATTGAAGGAACGCCGTCACATCGTCCGCGGCGGCGAAGGCGGGGCTTCCGCGGCTCGCGAGCCGCGGTCCCATTGAAGGAGAATTTCCCTGAGCGTGGCGCCACGTGGCGAGCCGCGGTCCCATTGAAGCGATGGGATCGTTTGCCGCGACTGCCCTGGCTCTTGAGAGCGCCCCCCGGCTCGGCATTGATTGACTGACGTGCCAATTGTTCGCGATTTACGAATCACTTGCGTCGGTGTGCAACGGCGGCACCTCCTCAACAACAGCATAAGTCTCGTTGCCGTTGTTTTGGGACCGACAGCGGTACATCCGATCCGCATATTTCTCGAATATCGCTGGATCGTGGTGACTGATCATCAAGACCTGAAAGCCCATCGTTTTCCCGGCCTCGTGGATGATGCCTACGAGCTTGGGCACCAAATCGGGCCGCAGCCAACAGTCCTGTTCGTCGAGGACAAGAAACCGCCGGTGGCGCTTTTCATCCTGTCCGTACAGGGCCAATAAACGCAATCCCACGGAAAGAACGTTGACGACCGATCCGCCCTGGCCCTTCATGATGTCCTCTGGCTGGCCAGCACGCTCGACGTGGAAAGTGAGCGTGACTGCACCCTGGCGATTGCCACGCTCGACTTTCAACTCAATTGGCTGATCCAAAACGTCTTGTAGTGCCTTTGTGAGTTGGGACTGCAAGGCTTCCACAAGCTCACCGAATAGTTGTTCGGTGAACTGCTCCAGCGCAGCTTTGATCTCGTCGGCAACGGCGAGATATTCCGCTTTGTCGCGTCGTTGTCGGTCCAGTTCATCGCGATTTCTCTGTGTCGTTTCGCGCTGGCCTTCCAAGCGATCAAAGGCGCGGCGGGCCTGTGAAGGCGCACGTAACTCAATGGCTGCCGAGGTATCCATAACTTCAATTCTTCGCCTGGGCCTGAGCGAACTTCTGGTCGACCTCTTTCAAATCGTTTTCGATTTTATCGAGCTGAGTCTGATACTCGCGTCGCTTACGATCGTTATCAGCCTCCATTTCCGAAAGTTTTTTGCGCAGTGCATCGAGGTCATCCGTGCCCCACTGGGCTTTCGCAGTGGCCTTCAGTTGATCGAGTTGCTTTTTGGCGGTCTTATGGTTCGCCGCCGCGGTGATCTTATTTTCATTCAGCTCGTCGTAACGTTTGCGGAGTTCCTCAATCGTTTGCGGTTGCATTTTGGTTGCTTGTACCGGCATGGGGTAGTACCTCCCTCATGAGAATCAAGATTTCTGCCTTAACACGTTCGTTCGTAAAATTGGGCAAATTGTCTTCGATCAGGCGGCGTAAACCTTCGCCATCCGCAGTTTTGAACTTCTGCATCGACTGTAAGCTTGCGATAAAGTTGGAGGTGCCGGGATTGGCCGTTTGGGACGGCTCGACCGGATAAAACACCTCTTCAAACGGTCGGTGTGGCACGTCGATGCGCGTCTTTGACCAACGATCGTTTTCGATGTCGATTCGCAGTATCCCGGGAATGTGCTCGCGACAGGCATCCGAGCGGCTGACCCTCGCAATGTTGCCTGGATTACACCATGTCGTGTGACCACGAACCACGTCGGGCAAACTGCGATGGATGTGGCCGTTAATTACGAGATCGACACCGGGAATTTCTTCACAGCCGAAATGTCCGGCGTCCTCGTAACCGGGAAACAAAATGTCATGGTGCGCAATCCAAAACACCCACCGAGGATTGCCGAGGACGGCACGATCGACCGACCTGGGCAACATTTGTCCGTTGTTGGTCCCGCCGATAGCAACATGAACACCGTTGATTGCCCCAACCCACGGTGCTTGATCGAGCCGGAAGAGACGATTTGCCGCGAAAAGGACTCGCAAGGAGTCGTGTTCGCAGGGCTGATCTTCGCTCAAGTCGTGGTTACCGATAACGGTCAGAATTCTTTTGTCCAACAACTCTATGAGCTGGGCCATTAACCAGTTGGCGTTGTCGCGGGGTACGTGAAAAAGATCGCCCAGCAATACCGGCAAGAGCGCGTTTTGGCGGGCGTGATCCAACGCCCATCGCAGTTTGTTCAGCGCAGTTTGTGGATAATCGTCCTTACGGTAACCGGGTGCCCAGGTGCACAAGTGGGGATCGCCAATGCAAAGAATTCCGCGAGGTGCCGCGTCACTCATGGGCGTGGCCTCCAGTAACGACCAGTTCCGCGGTGATGGGCTGGCCGCAGGCCTTGCATCGTGGGTTCTTCCTGATCCATTGTTCCAGTTGGCGGCGGAACCGCTGGACTTGGCCATCGAGGGTCCTCGATTCGTCAGCGCGCTCGGATTCGGCACGAATGGCGCCTTCAAGCTGACCGATCGAATTCTTGATCAGCTCAAGATCAATCAGATCTGGCGGATGCGTTACGCGCGAGAGCGCGTCGGCCTTTGCTTTCAGCCGCGCCCGCGCGTCAATGGAAGCCGCCAGACGACCAATGGTCTCTTGCACCGCGTGGGTGTCGTACAGTGCGGGAGGTTCAGGTAGCGTCGCCAGAATTGCCCTGTCAGTCTCCAATAGCGTTTCGCGCTCCAAAGAGTTTTGAAGGTTGTCAATGGCAGCTCGCATCGACACGATGTCATGCAGTGGCGGCATCGGGGCGAGAGTTGCGAGCACCTCAGCGCGGTCCTGCTCGATGGCTATTTGTCTTAACGTCGCCGCCATCTCGTTGCATGTCTGCATCAGCGGGCCTGTGGTCACCAATTCCGGTGGTTTGCTGAGCCCGCGCAGCACGCCTGCGCGGGCGTGATTGGTGGTGACATCATTTTGGCAATGCTCCGCAGCGTCGATCCATTCCCTGATTTGCTTGGTGTCCGGCAAGATCGGGGGTTTCTGGAGCGAATCGAGTGCGAGGATTTGCTCAGCGCTTGTGCTTACCGAGGTGGTACTGAGCTCGAATTCCCTGACATGTTCCTGCAGTGCACCGGTGGACCGGTTGAGGCTTTCCAGGTCCCGATGTTGATCCTCCACGGCACCCAAACGTACCGATAGCTCCGACAATGGCGATAACGTTTCAAGTTGCCGGTCGAGCTGCTCAATTTCGCCGTCGAGCCTCTCTCTCTCGTGTGTGGCGTCCCGCACCTTGAGTTGGTGCGTCTTCTGCATTTGCACCAAGCGATCGGCATCGGTGGCACTCGCAAAAAACTGTGCGGCTCGACTAGCCGGATCGTCCAACAGAAAAATCGGGGATTTTTGCAATCCGAAATGAAGAAGAAATTCTTTGCCTCCCGCGCCCGACTCGATCATCGGCATCCGCAGGTATCTATGCAGATCGTCTGGAACGTTACTTTTGCCCAGCCCCGAGATTTCCCGGCCGTCAATGATGTAACCGGCTGTGCCTCTCTTACGCCACCAGACAATTGTGTGAGCGGTTCCGTCATCGTCCACTGTCTCCATTGTCACAACGGCCTTCTTGGCACCATGTCGAATCGCATAGTCGGCAGCATCGGAGTTGTAGCAAATCATTTCGAGCGCGTGAATGATCGCTGATTTACCGCAGTTATTTGGCCCAGTGAGGACGGTCAAACCCTGCACCGGATCAATCACCGTGTGGACGTGGGCCATGTAGTTGTCCAGAATGATTCTTCGAATCATTAACTCGGCTCCCCGCGTCCCCATCTCTTTCTGCGCGATGGATTATGTCACGGGCGGCTTCACCTTCAGCGCTCCGGCGATAGCGGCAAACTGCTCCAGGGCGTCTTCCAAGTCGTCCACAATGTCCTGCGCTAAATCGTCGGGATCCGGTAGCGTGCTGGAATCCTCCACGCTTTCATCCTTGATCCAGAACAGGTCGAGGCTCAGCTTGTCACGCTTTAGAAGCTCGTCGTAATCGAAACATCGCCATCGGCCGTCCGGCTTGTCCTCGGCCCACGTCGCCTTGCGCTTATGAATGGCCCCTGGCTTGAATAGCTCTACGAACTCATCGAAGTCCGTGCGCCGGATTGGGTTCTGCTTCTGCGTGAAGTGCTTGTTCGTCCGCAGGTCGTATACCCAAAGCCTGTTCGTCCACGCCTTCTCTTGGGGCGGCTTTCGATTGAAGAATATGACGTTGGCCTTGACGCCGGGCTTGTAGAAGATGCCGGTAGGCAGGCGCAGCAGCGTGTGAACGTCGCACTGCTGCAAGAGCTGCTGGCGGACCTTCTGCCCAGGTCCGCCCTCGAACAGCACGTTGTCGGGAACAACAACCGCGGCCCGCCCGCCGACTTTCAGCAGGTTGAAGATGTGCTGCACGAAGTTGAGTTGCTTGTTGGCGGTCGAGACCCAGAAATCCTGCCGCACGACTACTTCATCTTCGCTGTCCAGGTCGCCCTCCTCGTTGACAGTTTTTAGCGACTGCTTCTTTCCAAACGGCGGATTGGTAAGCACCATCGAGTACAGCTTGGTCGGCGGCGTGTCCAAGCTGTTTTTGCCGCTGATGACCGGGCTGGAATCGAGACCGCCCATCCCGTGCAAGAAGAGATTCATCGCGCACAGTCGTGCCGTCTCCGGGACCAGCTCCTGCCCCGTCACCAATTCTTCCTTCACCCGGCGTTTCTGGCCCTTGTCCATTTCCTTGCCGTGCGTGTCGAGCACGTATTGGTAGGCAACGGTGAGGAAGCCGCCCGTGCCGGCGGCGGGGTCGATGATCGTTTCTCCCGGCGTCGGCTGCATCACGTCCACGATCGCCCGGATGATCGGCCGCGGCGTGAAATATTGTCCCGCGCCGCCGGTGCTTTCCGCCGCGCTGCGCGACAGTAGCTCCTCATAGATGACGCCCTTCACATCCAGGTCGAGGCTCAGCCACCTCTCCCGGTCAATTAGGTCAACGATGAGGCGGCGCAGTTTCGCGGGGTCTTTGATCTTGCACTCAGCCTCTTTGAAGATTGTGCCCAGCAGTCCCGGCTGCGTGCTCAGGAACTCCAACACGTCGCGGTAGTGCTGATACAACTCCGCGCCGTCCTTGCGGAGCAAGCTCGGCCAGTCGTAGGTAACTTCATTGCCCTTGCGATCCTTGCCCTTGGGGATGCGGCTCGGTTGGTTGTACGGTGCCTTGGTCAGTTCGTCCGCCATCTTCAGGAACAGCAAGAACGTGAGCTGTTCCACGTAAGCCATGTACGAAAGGCCGTCATCCTTCAGCACGCCGGCGTACGACCACACGCGCGTGCCGATCTGGCTGGCGGACGGGCTAGCGTGGTTTCCATTTTGCGTCATGGACTCACCATCTTCCGTGTTCGCCTGGGGCACGCCAGGCGCGATTCCTTCAGTGGTGCCCGCGCCGCCTTGATGCGTTTCAGCAGTTTCGCCGCCGGCTCGTTGGCCGGGTCTTGCGATACCAGCTTGCCTTCGAAGGCGGCCTTGAGGATTGCTTGTCGTAAGCGCGCACCACGAGCCAGTCCACGGGTTACCTCTCCTTCCATCGAATCGATTTGCGAAAGTTTTTCATTTGCCGCCTCAATAATGGCAGCTTGCTCCGGCAATGGTGGCAACGGAATCGGCGTGTTCTTAATATCTGTTCCAGAAACCCCGACTTGACCCGCAGTCGTACGAAGGCGACTTTCAATTGCTGCACGAGAGCACCCCACGTTAGCAGCGATTTCGACGTACCGGCTCTCGATACATCCTGCAATGACCTGACACTTGATGAGTTTATCGGGATGAACAAGCTTCCCCAGAACCGAATCAACACGCCCGCATACACCGCAAAGGCGACTACTTCCGTTGTACCGAGTGAAAAACAGGTCATCCGCTTCAACCCACGATTCCGCCGAATCCGCCTCAGTCGTCGTCAAATACCGCACGTCGCTCGTATCGACCTTCAAAGGTCGTACAGAACTAATCCTCAAAATGGGAACGCCAGCATCAGCGCGGGGTACGATAGCGGTTCCATTTCGAACGATAGAGAACGCCTGATCCAAAGTGGCCCATGACCAGCCAATCGGCAGCGTCGGAAGATAGGTGAATTTTGCCGATGCCGGTTCGACATATCGATCCTGCCAGTTCTTGGGCGGGGTGCGGCCTTCACGAGCGTACTTGGCCAGCGTGCGCTGTTCCCACTGCTTGCGGCGCTCGATCAGAATACGGGCCAGGAGCTTGTCACCCGGCTCGGCCGCCGGGCCGTGGGTCTTACGCCACGCGGCCGTCAGCCGCCCCGTCACCGCCGCGTGTAACACGGCCGAGCGATAGCGATTAAGCTTCTTCCTCAGCCGCTGAAGCGCGGCCTCACCTGCTGAAAGATCAGTAAACAACTCGTCGATACGATCAAGGACGCGAATCTGTTCGGCAACAGGTGCGAGCGGGATTACTAGAGAATTGAGAAAACTCTCGGGCACACGCAACTGCCCGGCCGATCCTTTCATCTTCAGCCGCGCCGCGTGCCTGACGCTGTGCTGCGAAATGAATCGTCCGATCCACCACGGGTGGATGCCCGGAAGGGGTCTGAGGACATGGAATTCGGTGGAGCCGAAGTAGGCAAGATCGTCGGTGCCGTTGACGACGCCACCTTTCCCGTTCTCCATGCAAGGAGTGATCTTGGCAATGATGACATCGCCGGAAATGAAGGGTGTGTAGCCCTTCTTTACTTGTCCGTAGGTTCGTCGTTCCGCGCGGCGAACGCCGCCAAATTCCTCATCCACGGCGGCCATCGGAACGAAGTGAACCTCGGCGGCATTATCTATGAAGCTACGGTCAAGGGCCGGGTTCAGTTCGCAGATCTCAGAAAGCGAGGCGCACGTCCAACCAGGCGGCATGGAAGGGTTGCTGCTCATGCGGTCAATACCCGGTTCATCTCGGCAACGATGCTCGGAAGCCGGTCGCCAAAGAGTTCATGCGCTTTGCCGAGATTCCCGCGCTGGGCGAACCAACCGTCCGCAAAGTCATCCATTTCGATGACCAGACTCGTGGCGATGTGTTCTGCGATCTTATCCAACCATCTGCTCTGCTCGTCTGTGAACCTTACGCCGGCCTCGGCCTGCTGCTTTCGCCACGCTGCGTACCGCTGGCGCACCACTTGGGCAAACGGCGTGAGCGGCTCGTTGGGGCGCAGAGTGTGGCGGATAAGTGACACTAGATCGGTGATGATCTGTCCGCCCTTGCCATCAGCCTTGGACGACTCCAATGCCTCGTAGCAGTGCCACAGTTCTTCGGTCGTCGCCGACACCGGAGGACGCTTGATCTGTTCAGCCAGTTCCTTCAGGTCGCGGAATCGAAGGCGATCAGGCGTGGCTTGCCCGTAGAAGACCTGGAGCGCCGTCAACTCATCCTTGTGGTCTTCGATGAATCGCTTGAAGTCCTCGATCTTGGCCTTGGCTTTGTCAAGCGCCGCCTGCGAGTAGCCAGCGGTAAGCACCTCGTCCTTGCTCACTCGGTCGATTGTTTGCTCGTTGTCCTGCTTGATCTGTAGCAGCACGTCGCGCAGGTGCGGATCGTAGAACGGCTTGACGGCCTCTTTGATCAGCACCAGTTCAGCCGCATCGAGTTGATGGGGCGTTGGCTGCGGAACGCCGGGGTACAGCTCGCTCGCCTTAGCTTCCACGGTCTGCTCGTCGATCGCCGAGACCAGTCCGCGAACCAAGTCATCGGCGCTCGCGCCAGCAGCGTGCTTGCGGACTTCCTCCTGTTGCTTCTCGGTCAGGTCGGCCGAGAGGCGCGTGAGCTTGCCGGCCAGGGCCGACACGGCGTCTGGATCGGTGCCGCCGGCCTTAATGTAATCCAACACCTGCTTGAGCGATTTGGTCGGCTCGCGATCGAGGGGGCCACGCTCGCTCTTGGTCTGCTCGCATACACCCACGGCGTCGATGATGACGAATCGCGTCTTGCTCTTCGCGTCCGGCGTGACGCCTGTGAGCGCGTCGGCGGGCATGATCCGCACGCCGCGTCCCTTCATCTGCTCGAAGTAGTTGCTGCTCTTGATGGAGCGCATGAAGAACACGATCTCGACGGGCTTTACGTCCGTTCCGGTGGCGATCATGTCCACGGTGACGGCGATACGGGGGTTGAACGAGTTGCGGAACGCCACCAGCACGTCTTCGCCTGTCTTGCCCTTGATCTTGTCGTAGCGGACGACCTCGCGTTCCGTGCCATCCGGGTTTTTGACCTTATCGGTGACGCGCATGACGCCGGTGCGGTAGGTGATCTTCTGGCAGAAGTCATTGCCCCGGCCAAACTCCTCGCGGACGATGCGCACGATGTCATCGGCATGGGAATCGTCCTTGGCGAAGATGATCGTCTTCGGTACTTCGGTCCGGCCGGGAAAGATTTCCGTAAAGAGCTTGTCGCGGAAAGTCTGGACGACGGTGCGAATCTGGTCCTCGGCCACCACGGCGCGATCCAGGTCATCGGCCGTGTATGGCAAGTCTTGATCCAGTTCTTCCTGTCGCTCGGCGCGGCTCTTACGGCTGCGTTTGCCGACGAAAAAGCCGGCTTCCACCTTCGAGCCTCCGGCCGTGATCTTGGTCTTGATTTCGTACACGTCGTAAGGCACGTTCACGCGGTCGGCGACGGCTTGCTCGTGCGTGTATTCCATCACCAGGTTCTGGTTGAAGAACCCGATGGTCTGCTTGCTGGGCGTGGCGGTCAGGCCGATCAGGAAGGCGTCAAAGTATTTCAGGACGTCGCCCCACACGCTGTAGATGGAGCGGTGGCATTCATCAACGATGATCGTATCGAAAAACTCCGGGGGAATGACCGGGTTGTACGTAATAGGAACGGGCGGCTTCTTAAATGCGCCCGGCCCTTCGTAGACGGAGCGCTCCTCGTCCTCGTCGGCAAGATCGGGCTGGCCAGTCAGGACCGAGTAAAGCCGCTGGATCGTCGTGATGATGACACGGTTGACCGGATCGAAATGATTTCTGTGCGGGAATGCAGTGTTGTAGAGCTTGTCGAACATGCGGCGCTCGTCGGGCGGTTGGAACTGCTGGAACTCCTTGAGCGTCTGGATGCCCAGGTTGGTGCGGTCCACCAAGAAACAGATCCGCCGGGCGTGGGCGTACTTGATGAGGCGGTAGGAGACATTGGCCGCCGTGAAGGTCTTGCCAGATCCCGTCGCCATCTGAATCAGCGCCCTGGGCTTTCCAAGGCGAAGGGATTCTTCGAGATTGGCAATGGCGATGTGCTGCTTGGGCCAGAGGCCCTGCGTCGGCACTTCGGGCATTTCGCGGAGCCAGGCGCGGAGGGGCTTTTCCTCTTGTGCCATCTCGCGGAGCGATTCGGGGCGGTGGAATGAAAAGATGTCGCGGCTGCGCGCGTGCGGCTCGGTCCAGTTGGTGAACTGAGTTACTTCGCTGGTGGATTCGTATTGGAATGGTAATGGCCGGCGCCACGCCGGCAGCTTCGCGGCCAAGCCATCGGCGTAACTTGCAGATTGGCCTTCGACGCCTTTCAGCGTGTGACCGACAGGCTTGGCTTCGACCACCGCGATGGCCTTGCCGTCCACATAGAGCAGGTAATCCGCCGGGCCATGGGCGCCGGGAAATTCGGTGATCGCCAAGCCCGGGCCGGTCGCCAGATTCATCTGCTTGTAGCTCTGGACGATCCACCCGGATGCCGCCAGCTTAGCGTCGATGAGTTCGCGGGCTGTTTCTTCCGGCGTCGGCAATGAGAGAACCTCGGCCCATGGGTACGTTGTAGATTATCAGTGAAAAGTGAGGTCTCCGCCAGGGCCAGGCAGAGGACTCTACTGACTCTGCTCCGTCCACTATGCAAATGGAGCCCTCCCGATGGTATCCCCGTGACAGTTTTAGCGATTGCTTCGGACCTCACCAAACGATCAATGGCTTTCGCACTGCGGCGATCTGGGTGCGAAGGATTGGGCCGTAACAGCGGCTATCAAAGCTGTTGGGAATTCGGCCGGAGAAGACGAAGAATTCCTCCAGGCCCAAGGTGATGCACCCGCGCCAAATTGGAAGCCGATGGGCAGCACCGTCATCGGATGGAGGCATCGGTGCGATTCGACGATCATTGATGACGAGCCAGTCGCCGGTCGTATCGACGCGATCTCCAGGGCCAGCGGCGATGGGTTTGAGGATGTACCAGTTTTCGCCGCTGTCGCCGGTGCGAGCGCGCACGTATTCTCGCGCTGCTAGCGGAATGCGGAAATCAACGATCGCGCCGACGTGTGGCGGTTCCGACGATCGCACGTAAAGGCCCTGTGGGACGCTCAGTGACGTGTTGATCACGATCTGGCGATTGGCCCAGGTGGAAGCCATTGCCATCGCGGCCGCTACGGCAAGACTGATGATCCACGGACGCCCGAGTCCTCGGTACTTCACGCGAACTCCCGTTGTTTGAGGATTGTGTTTTCGGCAGACTCGGCCACTGCCGGAGCATGATTTGGAAGCAAGCCGTCTGCCAATACTTCACGGGTATATCGGTCGGTTCGATGCCCGCGTGTTGAATGGCCTGGATCAGCAGGAGGAAGTGATCTACATCGCCGTCTTGGCCCGCCGGACCATGTTGGCTGAGCATTGCGTGCACCTGAACGGCCTGTGACATCCCCGGCAGCAGAACTCCGTTGACCGGATCATTCAACGCTTCCACTACGGCAAGGGAGCGATGTTGTCGGCGGTCACGGCCCCAATGATGCCAAACGGCGGCGAATACCTGCCCGGGAGCGAACCGTAATCTCCCGGGTGGACGAGGCCCGGTGCCATCGCAGATCTGTTTGACCGGCTGACCGAAGCACAAACGGTAAACGGCAACTTCAAATTCACCGCGCGCCACAAATTCCGTGAAGAGTACCTTTGACAAGGTTGCCTCCTCCTTCCCTCAATCCAGCGGAAATGGGGCGATGATGGCGCGGCGCACAGGGTCGCGCGCTGCAATCGCGAGCGGGCATCAGCGTGAACCAGGAACCCGATGCTCAATCCAGGAATACTGCTGGGTGTGCAATTTTTGCCCTCGCCACCAATAGGCCCAATGCCGCTGGAGCAAATCAGCCCCACCCGCGGAATCGCAAACGATACGCGATTCACCGGGGCCAGCGATTAGGAATCACCCTGACGGCATGGTTGGAAGGCCGTCCCCTCCGTGGCAGGTGAAAAACTTGCCGACCCATATAGCCAAGTATTCTCCGGTCGTCCAATACCATTTTGCTATTTGAGTGATACACGGAAGGAATCAAGGCACGTGGCCGTTACAATCACTTCATGTCGCCCATCTTAAGAATTCTGCACATGTGGCACATTGGGGAAGTTCACGATGACACAGCCAACTAGATTTTGCAACTCGATTGGATTTATGGGCGCGGGATGCTCGGCGATGATGTAGTCGGCCACTTGCACAAGAAACCTAAAATCGTCTACGATTGATGCGACGGGCAGGGAGTTCCCCCCATAACTGCGTCACCGGTTGGTGGTTCCTACCGAGATGGGTGTTGCAGTGGGAGTTCGCACGCATGCGTTGAACCTCACCACGCAGCGAGGTTTCACGTTTTCCGAGAGTCGAACTTGATCCCTCGTGATCCACTTGGATTTGGCGCGCCGGGACCCTGTGCGCGTGTAAGGCGCTCGCGCAGGCGCAAACAACGAGTTTCCCATGGAATTGAGACATCTCCGATACTTCATCGCTGTGGCGGAAGAGCTGCACTTTGGCCGTGCGGCTCGCCGCGTTTCGATTTCCCAGCCGCCGTTGAGTGTGCAAATCAGGCAATTGGAAGAGGAAGCCGGCACAAAGCTGTTGATTCGGTCGCGCCGCCATGTGAATTTGACCGACGCGGGCAAGCGGTTTCTCGTGGAAGCCAAGTGGATTGTTGCCAGGTCGGATAAGGCTTTGGAGGTGGCTCGCCGTACAGGAACCGGCGACTGCGGCGGGCTCGTTGTGGGCTACACGGCCTTTGCAGGGATAGAGGTGCTGCCGAAGACACTTGTTGTCTTTCGACGTCGCTGGCCAGAGGTCGACGTTCGGCTTAGGCGCCTAGGTTGCCCTGAACAAACTGCGGGGCTGCATGGCCACAAGATCGATCTCGGCTTTTTGTGCCTGCCTGTTCCACGGGTTGGCATCGAGCTTGAAGTGATTCATCGGGAACCATTTTTGGCGGTGCTGCCGAGCCACCACTTGCTTGCGCGCGAGAAAATGATTCGCCTGTCCGACTTGGCTGGAGAGCGATTCATTTTCGACCGCCGTGACTGCGGCATGGGCTATCGTGCCCGGGCGACAACTCTCTGCCGCAAAGCGGGTTTTGCCCTGAAAGGAGCCGTCGAAGCTCACGAGGAGGATTCGATTTTCCCGATGATCGCGTCAGGTGCGGGTGTTTCCTTGTTGCCTGCCTCGACACGCAAGCTGCCCCTCACCGGCATTGTCCTGCGCGACTTGAAGGACTGTTCGGACCAGGTTGAACTGGCCGTTGCCTGGCGGAAGGGCGACGAGTCTCCGCTTGTGAAGAACCTCCGCGACGCAATTCGGGAACGCGAATGTGCCCCAAAGGCAGGCGCTGCCTGAGATTTTGTAGGCCCTGAGGCGGGTCCAGTGATCGTCTGCGCGTCTATAGTTATCTATCCGATTGTGGCCGCGATCTGACGGGCTACTGCCGCGTTCTTCTCCGCATAGATTTCCGTGACGTTCAAGGTGGCGTGGCCGAGAATGTGCTGCGCCGCTTCAATGCCGAATCGTTTGCGGATATCGGTGGCCGCGCTGTGGCGCAGCTGATGCGGATGCCATTGGTGGGCGCGGTTCCATTTTCTCAACTCCATATGCTGCTCTGGCGTCAACCTTAACTTCCACGCGTGTACCGATTCGCCCTCCATCCGGCCGAGCGGCGGTGGCGGTTGAAAAGCCAACTCGCAAGCGTTGGCAACAGCGCGGCGGTAGCTGCCCACGTCATAGCGGTTCTTGGGCTGCCGCTGGGGTTTGGCCTTGCGATTCGTCCCTATGGTATTGCCATATCCTGGCGGCGTTTTGCGTGCGGCATGGAGTGCTTCTCGCCGTTCGCGCTCGGCCTCTATCGGGGAGAAACAATACGCGGCCGGATCGAGCCGGAGAAAGGGCCGTAATACATCTTGTGCCCTTGGACCGATGAAGATGGTCCGCCGATGACCGTGGTGGGCTGTCTTGTGATACGCGGGGGTGTACGTCCAGACGTCGCTTGTGCGGTCAATGTCGCCCGTGCGTATCGAACAAATTTCACCTGGGCGAGCGCCCGTTAATCGCTGCAGTTGCACCATCGCCGCGACGATCCGCGATAGGAATGGCAGGGTGGCATCGACGGTCGCGTCTGGAACGGGCTTGACTGGCTCGGTTTCCTTGGCCGCAGATCGCCCCGCGCGCAGGCCGGCAACCGTTGAGAGGGCGTGGTGCACGGAAGCTGGCACCAACTCCTTTGCAACGGCCCATTTGAATGCCCGTTTGACCCGGCCAATGCTAATGTTGATGCTTTTCCTCCCCCAACCCCGGTCGATCATCGCGGTGCGGACCACATCCAAGGCCAGCGGACCAAAGTCACGGGCAGGTGTGGCGCCGTAGACCCGATTCAAGATCGCCAAGGCCGGCCGGTAGGCACGGATTTCCGATGTGGGCGAGCCGTCCGGATGGCGGTAATACGTCTTGGCGTGCTCCCAAAAGCGAGCGACGACCTCGGTCACTGTGAGGTCGGAAGCGTGACCACCTGGCATCTGGCGGCCACCAGTGAGCCAAACACCGATCAGGCGGTCATATTCGGCCTTGGAGGCCTTTGTCCCCCACGGACCCAGGTAGTAGTCCTTTCCGTCGAGGGTTACAACGGCTTGGCCAGAAGACTTGTGCCTGCAATAACGAGGGTTTGAATTGACGAGTCGAGGCATCGCGATCCTCCAATCCCGGATACCAAAACCGTATATACGGTTTTGCGAGGGATTCAGGGCCGCTCTGCCCGACGCGGACAGGTACGCTAATTCTTGCGTTCGGCGTTGCTTATATCAATGCGCCATGTAGGACTTGAACCTACAACCCGCTGATTAAGAGTCAGCTGCTCTGCCAATTGAGCTAATGGCGCCAGTGGCGCCTGAGCCTAGCCCAGCGCGATGGGTTGTCAAGCACCGCCAAGTGGGTTCACGGCTGCGTGGTTGCGCTCACGTCGAGCTTGAAATTCAGCCGCTGCGCCACCGAATTAAAGCTGACCAGATCGGCCATGAGCCTGGCGCGTTGCGGGCCGACAGCGCTGAACATGATTCGGGCTTCATCCAAGCCGGGATTTTGGGAGTTCCACAGCGGCACGGCTTGGCGAAGCTGGATGACGGCGGCGACGGCGTCGGGCCACAGCTCCGCGATGGACACGGGACGACCCTCGGCTGTCCGCGGCTCGGAAAGCAGTTGCTGGGATGCTTGCGCGAGCAAAAGGACTGAACCGCGTTTCAGATTGAGCGGCGCAATGCTGGCCCGGGAGGCTTCGCGGCCCAGAACCTCGCTGGGTTGGAACAGATCCGTGACGATCATCGAGTCCCCGGCCGTTTGCGCCGCCGCGGTCAAGCCGCGTTTTTGCCCATCGGCCAACAAATCGCGGGCGGCGTCGAGGGCCATCTTGTAGGCCGCGGCCTGCTTCCAGTCACTGACGACGAGGTCTTTGATTTCCGACAGCGGCGGCGTATGCGGTGGATCGATCTGGCTGATCCGAAAGATGTAAACGTCGCCCGACGCGTTTTGAAAGACAGTGGAGGGTTGCCATGGCGACAGCCCGCCCTCGGCCGGCTCCAGCACGGCGTAGTCGGGAAAGTCCACGACCTGGCCGCGGGATATCCAGAAGCATGTGCCGATCCCCTCCACGTCCGCCAGCGCCTGGCGATCTTTGAGCTGGTCGATATTTCCGGTGACCGGGAGCACGCCGTACTGCTTTTGGATCGCCCGCGCCAGATCGAGGATAAACGCCTGGCTGGTGAACGCCGCACTGCCGGCTCGCGTGGCGGCGCCGCCGGTGGCGCCAGCTTCCCCGGCTTGCGCGTCGCGCCATTCGCCATATCCGGTGTCTAGCGCATCGGAGATGTGTTTGAGGATGTTGTCGCGCAAATCGCTCGCCTGATCCTGGTAAAGCCGCTCCAGAACGATCGGCACATGCAGGGCAAAATCCGCCTGAGGATCGTCCAGTTTTTGCACCGCCGGGGACGGACCGCTGCTCGGACGCGTCGAGGTCGCCGCGGCCGCTGCGCTCGGCCTCGACGCCGGCTGCGTGGCGGCCATCGGCACGGGCTGCCGGTCGTACTGATCGCGGTTGGCCATGAATTCACCGTACGCGGCCACGTACCAGTCCTGCTTGCTCTTGGAGGCCTGGGCACAGCGGAGCAACTCCGCTTCCTTCAGTCCGATGAACTGCAGTTTCACCCGCTTGGCGAGTTTGTAGCCGAATTCCAGCGGGTCATCGGCCGCGCCCGCCTGGCCGCGAATCCGATCACTGTAGCTGTCGTACTGGTTTCGGATCTGCTCATCGGTGGGAGCGGGCACCTTGGGCAAGAAGCTCGCCGCCGCCACGGTCACCACGTTGAGCGAAATGTCCTGCCGGTCCCGCGCCAAGAGCCAGCGGCGCAGCGGCACCGTCGCTTTGGCCACGTCCTGGTCGCGGTCCAGCATGCGGCGCACCATCAGGCAATCGAACACCGCATGCTCGACGAAATCGCGGTTCTCCGAGCCCTCCGGCGGCATGTTGGCGATGTTGTTCGTGAAGATCGACCGAAGCTCGTCGCCCCTCAGCAGGATCGCCTGGCGGTTAGCCTCCTGCACCAGCAGGAAAAACGTGTCCTGCTTCTGATTGATCACCGTGGCCAGGTCGCCCAAAACAACGCTCAGGAATCCTCGGTGGGCCTCCGGGTTGTTCGGATCGGCGAAGATCAATGCCTTGAGCGTTTGCCATTCATCCCGTGCCTGGTGCATTTCCGACTGCGTGACGGGTTTGCCGTCCAGCGTCCCCAGGACGCGATCGCCCAAGCCCAAGGACTTGCCGGGGGGCTTAACCAACTGAACGATGAATGTGATCATGCACCCCACGCCCAAAACGACCATGATCTGCTTCTGGAATTTCTTGACGTACTTGAACATACGGTTCCCTCGGCCCTGGCCGGCGGAGCGGCTCGTGCGGAACGCAACATTGCAGGAGAGGGGAGTCGAACCCCTACACCTTTTGGGTACAGGATCCTAAGTCCTGCGCGTCTGCCAATTCCGCCACTCCTGCGGCCCATGTGATTAAATCCGCTCCGCCCGCCGCGGTCAAATGGCCGAAGGCAGAGACGAAGAAACTAAAGAGACAAAGAGACGAAGTGGGGGCCGCGCACGTCGTCTCTTTGTCTCTTTAGTCTCTTTGTCTCTATCCGCCCCTAGGCCCCCTCCTTTTGACATCAAACCTCCACCCGATACACTGCGGCCCATTTGGCAACGCATGGCAGACAGCGGCCGCGCCTGGTGCTTTGCCTGCTGCTGCTCGCCGCGGCTTGGGCGCCGAGCATCGCCCGGGCCCAGGAGCCAGCGTCCGGCGAGCGCGACCTCGCCGCCGCCTCCGAACTGGCCGGACGAACCGTCGAATCCGTCCGCATCATCGGCAACACCCAGGTCGCCACCTCCGTCATCCGCGAGCTGATCCGCACCCACGAGGGGGATAAATTCGATCCCGCCACCGTCGTCGACGATTACCAGCGCGTCTATGACCGCATGAAGATGTTCGCCAACGTCGAGGCGCGCGTGCAGCCGACGACCACGGGCGTCATCGTCATCTTCGTCCTCACCGAGCAGAAACAAATCCACCAGATCCGCTACGTAGGCAACCACGAACTGAGCGAGGAGGACCTGAAAAAGGTCGTCGATCTCAAGCCGGGCCACGCCATCGAGAGCTTCGGCATCAACCTGGCCAAGCAGGCCATCGTCAAGCTCTACCGCGACAAGAATTACCCCTTCGCCCACGTCGAGGTTTCGCCCGAGGACCTGGTCAAGACCGGCGACGTCGTCTTCCGCATCGTCGAGGGGCCGCAGGTGCGCATCAAAAAGGTGGATTTCATCGGCAACCAGAGCTTCACCGTCTGGCGCCTCAAGGACCAGATCAAGACCGGCTACTACGTCTTCATCTTCCGCGCCGGCACCTTCGACCCCGAGCAGGTGGACGACGACGTGGTGGCCCTGACCCGCTTCTACCAGAACAAAGGATTTTTCGACACCCGCGTCGGCCGCAAGCTCACCCTCTCCAACGACATGAAGGAAATGCAGGTGACCTACGTCATCGACGAGGGGCCGCGCTACGTCGTCAACCGCGTGGAGTTCCGCGGCCTCCGCGCCGTCTCCGAAGGCGCCCTGCGAAAACAGATGGAGATGCTGGAGGGCAAGCCCTACGACGCCGACGGCGTCGACCGCGACAAGCGGGCCATCGTCAAGGTCTACAGCCAGGCCGGCGGTTTCATCTACGAGGATCAGCCCGGCCTGCCGTCCAACCCCGATTACCTCCAGATCGTCGCCAAGCCCAAGTTCCTCGCCGAGCCGGGCAAGGTGGATTTGGTCTATCAGATCAGCGAGGGCAAGCAGTTCCGCCTGGGCCGCGTCCTGGTCAAGGGCAACACGCGCACCAAGGACAACGTGATTCTGCGCGAAATGCGCATGCGTCCCGGTCAGCAGTACAACTCCGCCGAGGTGCAGGACGCCGCCGACCGTCTGCGCGGCACGCCCTACTTCAGCAGCGTCAACGTCACCACCATCGGCGACGATCCCGGCGTGCGCGACCTGCTCGTCGAGGTCACCGAGTCCCACACCGCTCAAATCAGCGCCGGCGTCGGCATCAACAGCAACGGCGGCCTCGGCGGACAGCTCTCCTACGAACAGAAAAATTTCGACATCACCAACTCGCCGGCGAGCTGGGGCGAAGTCTTCAGCGACCGCGCCTTCACCGGCGCCGGCCAGGATTTTCTGGCCAGCTATTCCCCGGGCACCCTCGGCACCGACGCCACCCTCGCCTTCACCGAGCCCTATCTCTTCGACCAGCCCTACAGCCTCAGCGTCAGCGGCTATTTGCGCGACCGCATCCGCGACTTGTACGACGACAACCGCCTGGGCGGACGCCTGACCCTCGGCCAGCAATTCAATTACATCTATTCGGGCAGCGTCTTCATCCGCGGCGAGGACGTCGACATCAACAACCTCGCCGACCCCCCCTCGCGCGCGGCGGAACTGGTCGAGGGCCAAGGCCATCACACCCTCACCAGCGCCGGCCTGCTCCTGCGCCGCGACACCACCAACCACGGGCCCATCACCTACCGCGGTTCGCTCACCGAAGTCGGCTTTGAAAAAGGCGACGCCCTCGGCGGCACCGTCGATTTCAGCCGGCTTACCCTCTCCTTCAACGATTACTTCACCCTCGACGAAGATCTCCTGGAACGCAAAACCGTGCTCAACACGCGCCTGGACGTCGGCTGGGACCCGCACCGCGCCCCCTTCTACGAACGCTTTTACGGCGGCGGCATCGGCAGCCTCCGCGGCTTCCAGTTCCGCGAGGTCTCCCCGCGCGCAGGCCCCAACAACGACGCCGTCGGCGGCGATTTCTCCGTCGCCGGCGGCCTCGAACTGGGCTTCCCCCTGGCCGAGGATTTCCTCCGCGGCGTCCTCTTCGTCGATGCCGGCGACGTCGAACCCGAACCCCACTTCGGCGTCATCCGCTCCTCCGCCGGCTTCGGCGTCCGCCTGGTGCTGCCTTTCTTCGGACAAATGCCCCTGGCTCTGGACTTCGGCTTCCCAATCACTCAGAATCGGCAGGATCGAACACAGGTGCTCAGCTTCTCGTTCGGTATCTACCGATGACTCTCCCGCGTTTGCGGGGGCGGACCTGATGCCAAACGATTTGTTGGAAAGGAATGGGCCTCATGAATCGTGCACAACTCGCTGGGGCGGCCGTCGCCCTGCTGGCCATGCTTTCTCTGCCCGTCGTCCGGCCGGCGCGCGCCGATGAAGTCCCTCTGAAAATCGCCGTCTGCAACAGCCTCAAAATCGCCACCCAAATCCAGGAATACAAGGACCTGGTCGAAAAGGCCAAGGCCGACCGCGCCAGCCTCGAGTCGCAGCTCAACGACCGCAACCAGAAGATCAAGGCCATGCAGGATGAACTCAAGCTCCTGCTGCCCGATTCGGCCCAGTACGCCGAGAAGAACAAGGCCCTGCTCAATTACCGCATCGAGGGCGAAGTCTGGGCCAAGACCATGCAGTTGGACGTCGCCCGCAAGGAAAAGCAGAGCAACAAGATGCTCTTCGACAAGATCCAGGCCACGGTGGCCCAGACCGCCAAGGAGCGCGGCATCACACTGGTCATCGCCGACCGCAGCCGCGACCTCCCGGAAAACGTCGACGAAATTCCGGCGGAAACACTCACCGCCCTGCTCTTGGATCGCACCATTCTTTACACCGATCCCAAGCTCGACATCACCCAAGACATCGTCATCGCCATGGACAAAGCCTACGCCAGCAGCGGGCACTGATCCCCTTTTCCCCTCTCCCGGACTTCGGCGAGCTCAGTCGAGCCGTACTCCGGGAGAGGGCTAGGGTGAGGGTCGCACTGAGGACCAGCCCCATGAACCACAACTCCAAACCTGTCACGCTGGACGAAATTTGTTCCCTCGTGGGCGTTGCCGCGCCGGCCGGCGCCGCCCAGGTGCGGATCGCCGGCGTCGCCTCCCTCACCGAGGCCGGACCGGACGACCTCTCCTTCCTCGGCTCCGAAGCGCCGGCGCATCAGATCGAGTCCACCCGCGCCGCCGCTGTCCTCGTGCAAAAGGACCTCAAGCTCCGTTCCACGCCCAAGACCGTGGTGGTGATCGTCGACAATGCCGACCTGGCCATGGCCAAGGTCCTGGAGTTTTTTGCCTATCCCATTCCCCGCCCGCCGGTCGGCATCGATCCCCAGGCCCGGGTGGACCCCACCGCCCAGGTCGACCCGCACGCCGCCATCGGCCCGTTCTGTTACGTCGGCCCCGGAGCCAGCATCGGCCGTGACAGCGTCATTCACGCCCAGGTCTATCTCGGCCAGGACGTGACCGTCGGCCAGTCCTGCGAAATCTTCCCCAACGTTACCATTCGCGAGCGAATCACCATCGGCAATCGCGTCATCATCCACGCCGGCAGCGTCCTAGGCACCGACGGCTTTGGCTACCGCTGGGATGGCACCAAGCACGCCAAAATCCCGCAGATCGGAACCATTATTATTGAGGATGATGTGGAGATCGGCTCCTGCGTCTGCATCGACCGCGCCAAGTTCAGCGTGACGCGCGTCGGCCATGGCACCAAAATCGACAATCTCGTCCAGATAGGGCACAACGTCATCATCGGCCCGCACTGCATCATCGTCGGTCAGGCCGGACTCGCCGGCAGCGCCACCCTCGGCGCCTCCGTAGTTCTCGGCGGACAGGTCGCCGTCCGCGATCACAAGACCATTGGCGACGGTGCCATGGTCGCCGCCTGCGCCGCCGTCGCCGACGATATCCCGCCAAAATCCGTGGTCAGCGGCGTCCCCGCCCTGCCCCATCGCCAATCCCTCCGCGAGCAGGCCGCCCTCCGCCGCCTCCCAGACCTGGTCGTCCAGGTCCGCAAGCTCCAAGAGGCCGTCGATGCGCTCCAGCAGGAATCCGCCCGCCCCAAAACCCCGTAACTGTTTTTGACTTTCCCAGGCAATAAAGCAGCGAGTATCTCTGGTTTTCACCGACATGCGCCGATGCCGCCGCCTTCGCCAAGGATTGGTTTCAGACCTGGACCGCCCTAGGCTGGTTCTGCAAACCCCAAGACGGCCCGATGCGTCATCGATCGGCGAGATAGATAACACTAACCCTCCCGCAGCCGCCGAAACATCATTGCGCTTATCGGATGCATCGCCCCTCTTGCCACTTCGGCTCGCAAATTCTTCACCCGCATCTCCTCCCGGCCGCTTCGCCACCCGATGAAAAGATCGATGCGGTGCGTTGGCTCTTGCGCGCGAATCAGGAAACTGTTTTCGTTCCAGTCGCTGCGAACGCGACTGACGATCTCGATACTCCTGGTCACGTTTCCCGTGATTCTCACGGCCGTGCTGGCTCTGGGTTCGCTCTCAGCTAATCTCGTCCAGAGTTCCGCCCGGCAGCGCCTCGCCGTCGACAACGTCTCCTCCGCCAGCGCCATCGAACGCTGGGACCACTATTTCGTCCTCGCCCTGGAAAACGTCCGCGGACAGCCCGGAATCATCGGCATGAATCCCGCCGACCAACGCCCCATCGTTCAGCACATGAAGACAACCTACGACCATATTGACATCGTCCGCGTCACGCGCCCCGATGGCATGAGCGTCGTCCGTAGCGACAGCGGCGCCCCCATCTACTACCGCGATCGCCAATGGTTCCAAGCCTGCATGGCCGGCCAACCCGTCGCCCGGCAGGTCCTCATGTCCAGAACTTCCAATTGCCCCGCCCTCAACGTCTCCACCCCCATCTACGACGTCAAGGGAAAAGTCGTCGGTGTCCTTTCCGCCATTACCTATCTTTCCTCCATATCTCACCTCCCGGACATCTCGCGCAGCCCGCCTTTCGAGCAAACCTTCGTCGTCGATGAGTTCGGCCGCGCCCTGGCGCATCCCGATCTCAAAACCGCCACCGCCCTGTGCGATCTCAGCACCTATCCACCCGTGCGCGACGCCCTGGCTGGCAATGACGGCGCCTCCGCCTTCTCCGATTCCGCCGCCGTCGCCTGGTTCGCTCACACCACCCGCATTGCCAACGGCTGGTACGTCATTACCCAAGTTCCCGTCACCACCGTCTCCAGTCGTGGCGCCGCCGTCATGCGCACCACTTATTCTGTCGCCGCCGCCACCTTGACCCTGGTCGCCCTGTTCACCTGGCTGCTCGCCCGGCGCCTGCTCCGCCCCATCGGCCAACTCACCTCCGCCGCCAACGACTTGGCCCACGGCGACTTCTCCCGCCGCGTCCCCCAGGATCGCCGCGACGAACTCGGCCGCCTCGCCGGCGCTTTCAACACCATGGCCTCCCAACTCGAAAAACGCACCGCCGAGCTCCAACGCACCAACCAGGCCCTCCAATCCGCCATGACCGCCGCCGACGCCGCCAACCTTGCCAAATCCCAGTTCCTCGCCAACATGAGCCATGAAATCCGCACCCCCATCACCGCCATCCTCGGCTTCTCCGACATGATGCTCGACCATGGTCAAACCCAATCCGACCGCCTCGACAACCTCCAGATCATCCGCCGCAATGCCCGCCATCTGCTCGAACTGATCAACGACATCCTCGATCTGTCCAAGATCGAAGCCGGAGAAATGGTGCTCCAACCGGTCGCTTGCGACCTGCCCGAGCTCCTCAACGACCTCGTCTCCATGATGCAGCCGCGGGCCCTGGAAAAATCCCTGCAACTTTGCCTCTCCGCCGTCACCCCAGTGCCCAAAAACATCCACACCGACCCCCTGCGCCTGCGGCAAATCCTGGTCAACCTCCTGAGCAACGCCATCAAGTTCTCCGAATCCGGCCGCGTCGAACTTTCCGTCGCCGCCGCGCCCGCCGACGCCTCAACCCACCTCGTCAAATTCGCCGTCGCCGACCGCGGCATTGGCATGACCGCCCAGCAAATCGACGGCCTCTTCCAGCCTTTCCGCCAAGCCGACGGCTCCACCACCCGCCGCTTCGGCGGCACCGGCCTCGGTCTCACCATCTGCAAACGTTTCGTCGAAATGCTCGGCGGTAAAATTTCCATCCAGTCCCGGCCCGGCGCCGGCACCACCGTCTCCTTCACCATTTCCGCACCCGCTCAATCCGCCCAAACCGTCACCGACCTGCACCATCTGGCCGACCTGCACTCCGCGACCCACCAACCCCTGCCCGTCGTCCGCGGCAAAATCCTCCTCGCCGAGGACGGCCTGGACAACCAACGCCTCATCGCCGCCATCCTCCGCAAGGCCGGCGCTGAACTCGATATCGCCGACAACGGTAAAATCGCCCTCGACATGGCCCTGCACGGCTCCTACGACCTCATCTTCATGGACATGCAAATGCCTGAGATGGACGGCTACCAGACCGCCACCGAATTGCGCCGCCGCGGCTGCTTCATCCCCATCATCGCCCTCACCGCCCACGCTCTGGCCGATGACAAAGCCAAATGCCTCGCCGCCGGCTGCACCGCTTATCTCTCCAAACCCATCGACCGCCACAAACTCCTCGCCACCGCCGCCAAAACCATCTCCACCTTCGCCGCCCCACAGCCCACGCCCGCGGCAGACCCACTGATTAGCGATTTCGCCACCGACCCCGACATGGTTCAGCTTCTGAGCGAATTCATCGCCGCTTTGCCCGAGAAGGTCAGCACCATTCGCCGCCTCATGGACGAGCAGAACATTCAGGAACTCTGTGAAGCTGTGCACCAACTAAAAGGCACCGGCAGCTCCTACGGATTCAGCACCCTCACCGCCGTCGCCTCCGCCGCCGAAGCCCTCCTGTGCGCCGGACAGCCGATTGACGCTGCCCAGCAGCAGATCGACGCGCTACTAGAGCTGATCCGCCGCATCCGCGGCTACGAGTCCGCCAAAGAAGCCCCCGTCCATTCACCCTCGCCCGGTACGCCGGGAGAGGGCCAAGGGTGAGGGTGGCCATGATCGACTGAAACGGGTCTCCTTTCTACTTTCTACTGCCTACTTTCTCGCGCAGCGCCCGGTATACTTCTCGTCGGTTGCTCGGCTCGGCCCAACCACCAAATGACACATCATCCCATGGACAGATACACGACAACGGAAAAACCCATAAAAGAGGATTTCACCCTCCCGTGGAAGCCGATCTATTTTGTGGCCGGCCTTGTTCTCCTTGCTGTGCTCGTCGCTTTTTCACTCCCGCCTTACACACCTCGGAGTTGGCACTTCATGGCATTCGGCATTGGCTTCGCCGTATGCATCCTCTGGTTTATTCGCTTTGCCTTGCGTACGTCACTTCAGAACTTGGAAGCCGGCCCCAAATGGCTGCTCAGCGACGACGGCTTGGTGCGCCTCTATTCTTCGGACTTGCGAGAGACGATTCCCTGGGAGCAGATTCAAGACATCCGATGGCTCGGCTACGTCGGCCTCCTGATTCAGTTCAAAGACCCCAATCACCACCAGCGTTCCCGCGAGTTTAAAGACGAGTTCCGCCGATGCCGGCCCGGCGTATTTCAATCCATTTTGCGTCTCCCCAAAAATGCCGCCATAGCGCTATTGCAAGACCCGTCCCTCAGCCCCGCCGCTAAGCGCCAAATAAGTCTGGCAACAAACACAGCCCGGACCCGTCTAGTGCGGGGAGCCAAAATATTTCTCCCGATTGGCATCCTCATCGGCATAGCCTTCGTCATTTGGGGAACGACGCGGTTCCGTCTTCAGCAGCGATCCCTCCAGTGGCCAACGGCCACAGGCATCATCACCCAATCAGAATTGCGCACGCACGTGCTGCGTCGCGGAAGCGAAGACTACGCGGCCGTCGCCTATACGTACGAGGTTCAGGGAATCCGCCGCACTGGCAACCAGATCGCCCTTTGGAGCACTGATCTACGTCACCGGGCTTCAGCCGCGTTTGTCAAATCGCATCCTGTCCGCTCGTCCGTGACGGTGTACTACGATCCCGACCATCCAGAAACCGCAGTCCTTATCCCCGGCGCCAACAAGTGGGATGACGAGTGTTTGATCGCGGCCGGCATCGCTGTCGTGGTTGTTGCTGGATTGGGTTTACTTCTTAACGCTCGAAGGGGTTCCCCCCGCGTCATCGGCGAAGAGAAGGCGGCCGGCTAACTCAATGAACTTCGGAGCCGCCGCCGCTGTTTAGCCGCGTCGCTTGCGACGCGTCCCCATTGGTTTCCTTATTAGTCCCGGCGCGCCGGCTGCACCGCTTATCTCACCAAGCGCATCGACCGCCGCAAGCTCCTGGCCACCGCCGCCGAAACCATCGCCGCCTTCGCCGCCACACACCCCGCTCCCGATCAAACGCCGCCGCAAGCGCAACTGATCAGCGATTTCGCCAACGACCCCGACATGGCCGAAATCCTGGGCCAGTTCATCGCCAGCCTGCCCGACAAGGTCAACGCGATTCACCGTCTCATGGACGGGCAGAACATTCAGGAACTCTGTGAAGCTGTGCACCAACTAAGAGGCACCGGCAGCTCCTACGGATTCAGCACCCTCAGCGCCGCCGCCTCCGCCGCCGGCCCGATTAAAGGGGACGCAGATCTTTTCCACCTGCCTCACGCCGCGTCGGCGGTCGGCCGCGGGGATGCAGCGTCCAGCCGAGATTCATTCGCTCAACCGTCCGCATGGTCCACTTGGCGTCGCCCAACGGCCGGCTGCGGCTCGTTCGCGGAGCGACTGGCAATCCACGCCATTATCCGCCGCGGACAGACCCATCAAGCATACACGGTCGCCCGGCGTTTGGCCCGCCCATTTGCCCGCTATCATCTGCACCCGAGACGCCGCGGCGGCCGAGTGGAGGTTCATAACAACCGGCAACGCGCAGTTAAAAGTGCGTTCTTGCCGCACCTTTTACAGATGAACCCCGTCACGGCCGCCCGGCATTCGGCTCCGAGCCCGAATTTACGCCAAAAACCCCTTCGCCAATCTAACTTCTAGTTCGAACCGAGCGCCCGGGGAACAATCCTTTTTCCAAAGCCGCCCGTTTCCCAGCGTAAGACCAGTCAGCAGCACGCGATGCAATCCCAAAATCTTGGCGCGCAATCAGAAGTCGCCAACTGTCCCAAGCCCGGCATAACCTCGCCTGCCACGCGGCTTTACGCCGCCAATATGCCGACTTGCCTCATCCCGCAAATCGCGTTAGCGTGCTGAAATTGGGCCCGCGTAGCTCAGTTGGACACACAGAATTGCAAAATTCCCGCGAAAAACAGCATATCTGCGAGGTCGGTGGACACGTGGTGGACACGCGTGGGAACGTAACTGACGCCGATAGACACCCATTGACCGCCAGCGACCCCCGATTGAACCTGGTCATTGAGGCATGGTCGTCGCTTCCTGATCCGCTCATCGAGGGAATAGTGGCGATCGTTCGAAGCGCATGCAGGTCAACTTGGGTTCGAAGCTAAATTCTCGACATTGGCTAAACCTAATCTTAATTGTGCGTTTCAGGGCGACAGCCGCGTCAAGACATCGGCGAGGTTACAGGATGCGATCCGGTCGTCGCCAGAGGATTCGGTGACGTTGGAGACGAGGTAGACGCGCTTGGCGCCAACCATTTCGGCGTTCTTTTTCAGCTTGGCCATGTCGCCAGGGTTTGGCGATGCCGTGAGCTTGACCTCGAAGGCCCAAATCTCTCCCTCAGACTCGATCACAAGGTCAATCTCGTGCTGGTCGCTGGTCCCAAAGAAGTACGGTTCAAAACGTCGGCCGGCGGCTGACAGTGAACCGATGATCTGCTCGATGACGAACCCCTCCCAACTGGCCCCCACCGCCGGATGGCTGAGTAATGCGTCAACCGTCGTGATGTTAAGTTGTGCGTGAAGCAGACCGGTGTCGCGCCAATAGACCTTTGGCCGTTTGACCAGGCGCTTGCGGATGTTCCCCTGATAAGGCAGCAGACGACGTATGAGAAACGCTCCGGTCAGATAGTCGAGATAGCTGCTGACGGTCTTGCCGTCCAAGCTCAGGGAGGATCCCAACTGCGATGCGTTCCACGGCTGCCCGTGAAGAGCGGCCAACATCTTGAGAAATCGAGTCGTGGTCTGGGGCCTAGCTGTCAAGCCCCAGTTCGGCAGGTCACGTTCAGCCAGCAGCGTGAGATAATCATCCTGCCAGCGGGGGAAGCGGTTTTGTCCCAATACTCCTCCGTCGGGAAAACCGCCGCACAGCCAGAGGCGCTGCTGGTGGTCAGCAGGAATCTCTTTGAGAAGGAAAGGCGTCAGTTCCAACAACGCCAGCCGACCGGCGAGCGATTCCGAAACCTTCACCATGAGGGTGGGCGACACCGATCCCAGTAGCAGGAATCGCCCGGTTCGCTTACGGTCTTTGTCGATGGCTCCACGTAGTCGCGGAAACACTTCCGGCCAGGACTGCGCCTCATCGAGAATGATGAGTGTGTTTCCCGCAGTGAGTTGATCCCATTGGAGATCAAGTTTCACGCGGTCTGCCGGCTGTTCAAGGTCGAAGTAATTTCCGCCGAGCGACCAGGCGAGCGTGGTTTTGCCGCACTGACGCGGTCCCACCAGCGCAACGGCGGGAGATGCTTTCAGGCGATGCTGAAGTTCTGTGGCTACGAAGCGTTGAATCATTTCTTGCAGAGTAGGAATTCGTTCCTAAATTGCAAGAACAATCGTAACTTCCTGTAAATAAAAGCACTAGAACAAGGATATTGGCGTGGGACAGCGCCCGTCAAGCTACAAGCTATCGGTTGGCATCATTGGCCAACAATACTGCTGGGGAACACTTACCCTTGTGTAGACCAAGATTGTCACGTTTCTGTCAAGGGAACTTGGCCTCTAGGAAGGTAACCGCGCGAAAGACGATCGATTCGGGTCAACATCCTCACACTTATTCGGGTGACGGTGATTTCGGCTACCCGCTATCACTACCCCCCGTGAATCTTCGCACACGGTTTGTCCGAATTCTCGCCAACCCTGGCATCGAGCCGGGGCCCAAGTTACTCCAGAACCTGCGATCATCGCGGCACGGAATTAACCGAGACGCGACCGGCTCTGTCTCGACCCTCATGTTTTGACGAAATGTTGCGAAGGCGGGTCGCGAAAAACCCTGGAAAATTGCGCGTTGGGCTTCCCGCTTTCCCCCGCGGGACGAGGGTCGAGACAGAGCCAGACGCGACCCACATCGTTTACATTTAAATGGGCAACAGCGAGCTGGTCGCCAGGGATCACTATCTCCAGATCACCGATGAGCATTTTGCCAAGGCTGCGGGTGGGGGAGGGAAGCAAAGCGGTGCGGAATCCGGTGCAGCACCTGCAGGTTTTGCCTCGCAGCACGTCGCATCACCCCGCGACGATAAAACTCTAACTCTGGATTCCGCGATAGCTAACAACGAAATGCGACTCGATGCGATATCGTGCGAAACTGCTTCAATGGGCGCGGTAGGATTCGACTTCGCCGGGACGATCGCGAACTGCGGCGGCTTCATGACCTCAGACATCCAAACATCTTCCGAACATGCCATATACCGGCCGGCGTAACGAAGAATATGGGATTGAGGGCAACCATTTTGACACAGTTCGGGGGCCACGTTTGAACAAATCCTTAACCGTTGAACTCGCCTGTGGGCTGCGGACCTGGCGCGGCCGCGATAGAGATTATTCTGATGGGTGGGTGTAAATGGTAGACTGACAAATTAGCGTGCCCTTTTATGCCCCTTTCCAGCTTAGCCAACGCAGCGGCGGAACTTAAGGCGGAAGAGGTGCGCCGACGTCTTGAAGCCCGTCCGAACGATGTTGATGCTCTCAACGACTGGGGCGTCGTTCTGGCGAGAGAAAAACGCGTCGAGGATGCCATCCTGCAATTTCAAAAGGCGTTGCGGCTGGATCCATCTCGTACAATGGTTTTGGGCAATCTTGCGATGGCATACGGGCAGGCAGATCGGTTGGATAACGCCGAGTCGTGTCTTACCCGTCTTGCCCAGTTGAAGCCGGACGCGCCCACCGTATTCATTGATTGGGGACGAGTTCTTCGCAAATTACGGCGCTATGTGGAGTCGCTGGACGCTTTTGCCAAGGCCATGAGTCTGTCAGCGCAACCGGCCGATGTTCATGTCGAAATCGGTGCGACGTACGTGGAAATGTTGCGGAACGATGATGCCAAGCAAAGCTTCCAGAAGGCGATCGATGCGAAGCCGGATCACGCCCAAGCGCACAGCAACCTCGGTATTTTGCTCAAAGAGGCCGGTGAGTACGAAAAGGCCATTGATCACCTTCGCCATGCGGTGCGCGCGCGTCCTACATGTGCCAGTGACTGGAATAATCTTGGAGTCGCATTGGCCGAAACACGTCAACATGAGGAAGCGGTCGTTCACTATCACAAGGCGCTATCGATCGATCCCAACTACACCGTGAGTTGGAACAATTTGGGCAATGCATTGCGCACGCTTGGCCGCAGCCAGGAGGCGATTGCGGCTCTACAAAAGGCTTTGGAGCTTAAATCTGATTATGCCGAGGCGATGAACAACATTGCGATTGCACATTTGCAGTGTGGTGATAGTCTTCGCGCGCTTTACTTCTACAACAAGGCCATTCGGCTGAAACCCGACTATGCTGAGGCGCGGATGAATCGCGCGCTGGCTTGGCTAGGTTTGGGAGAATTTGAAAAGGGGTGGACGGAATACGAATGGCGCTGGAATTTGAAGCACCTTGCCAAGCGGCGATTGCCGGGTCGCCGATGGGACGGCAGCCCGCTACAAGGCAAGAGACTTCTGATCCGATATGAACAGGGTTTGGGCGATACGTTTCAGTTTATTAGGTATGCCCCGTGGCTAAAGCAGCGAGGTGCCTTTGTGATTTTCGAGGGCCAACCGTCGGCTCGCGAGATTCTTTCTCGCACACCAGGCATCGACCAATTCGTGACCCGAGGTGACAAGGTATCGGGCATTGATTTCTTCACGACGCTCTTGAGCCTTCCCGGACTATTTCAAACCCGTTTGGAGACGATTCCGGCGCCGATTCCGTATATTCATCCCGATCCGGCAATGGCGCAGGCCTGGAAAGCCCGTCTTGAGTCGCTGCACGGATTCAAGGTCGGCATTGCCTGGCAAGGCAATCCGCAACATCGCGGCGATC
>Ga0187865_1001153_pt1 | contig 32113 bp, 26 predicted proteins | sample June2016WEW_11_1_2_FD_132989 | JGI IMG/M metagenome (GOLD analysis project Ga0187865, IMG submission 132989) | Peatland microbial communities from SPRUCE experiment site at the Marcell Experimental Forest, Minnesota, USA - June2016WEW_11_100 | ecosystem: Environmental > Terrestrial > Soil >...
CCTGCGGATCCTCACGACGCTCACGATGCCCGACGGCGGCACCGCCCGGGTCGCCGGCTTCGACGTCGTCCACGCGGCCGCCGCGGTGCGCCGGAACATCGGCGTCGCCGGCCAGGACGCGACGCTCGACGAGAACCTCACGGGACGGCAGAACCTAGTGATGGTCGCGCAGTTGAGCGGGCTCAGTCGTCGCAACGCCGTCCGGCGGGCGAGCGCGCTCCTCGAGCAGTTCGAGCTTGTCGGGGCGACGGACCGGATCCTCAAGCAGTACTCCGGCGGCATGCGGCGGCGTCTTGACGTCGCGGCAACCCTCGTCGCGCGGCCACCGGTGCTCTTCTTCGACGAGCCGACGACGGGGCTCGACCCGTCGAGCCGGGCCCGCGTCTGGGGCATCATCCGCGGGCTCGTCGCCGACGGCGCGACGGTGCTTCTCACGACGCAGTACCTCGACGAGGCCGACGAGCTCGCCGACCGCATCGTCGTCATGAACCACGGCCAGCTCATCGCCGACGGCACCTCGGCCGAGCTGAAGGCCCGCACCGGCGAGGCCTGCCTCGAGGTGACGCTGAACGAGGCGCACCCGGAGGCGGCCGTGGCGCTCGCGCCCTACGTCCTCGGCGACGTGCACATCAGCCACGACGGCCGCCGGCTACGCGGTCGCGTGCGAACCGAGGACGGCCTGGCGACGACGGTCGTGCGGGCCCTCGACGGCGCGCACGTCACCGTCGACGATGTCATCGTCCACCAGGCGTCGCTCGACGACGTCTTCTTCGCCCTCACCGGCCAGACACAGAACGGATCGGACGAGCCGGGCGACCCCGCCGCGGGGCCCGAAAGCGATCAGCGATGACGGTCACGGCCCAGAACCCGCCCGCCCACCGGGTCCGCCAACCGCGGCCCCACGGGTTCCGCACTCAGCTGCGGGACGTCGTCGTCATGACCCGGCGCAATCTCGTCCACATCCGCCGCGAACCGCTCCAGCTCTCCGACGTGACCGTCCAGCCGGCGCTTTTCACGTTGCTTTTCGTCTACATCCTCGGTGCCGGCGTCGTCCTGCCGACGGGTGGCACCTACGTCGACTTCGCCATCGCCGGCATGCTCGGCATGAACCTCGTCACCTCGTCGATGGGGACCGCCGTGGGGCTCTCCACGGACCTCAACACCGGCGTGATCGACCGCTTCCGGACCCTTCCGATGTGGCGACCGGCGATCCTCGTCGGAAGGTCCGTCACCGACCTGCTCACCTCGCTCATCTGCGCGGCGATCGTCGCTGTCACGGCGCTCGGGATCGGCTGGCGCCCCGACGCGGGATTCGGCAAGGTGATCGGTGGCTTCGCTCTCGTGCTGCTTTTCGCCTACGCCCTGTCGTGGGGGTGCGGCTGCCTCGGGCTCGTGAGCAAGGGCCCCGAGTCAGCCCAGGGCGTCGGCCTGGTGATCCTTTTCCCAGCGGCTATCGTCTCGAACGCTTTCGTGCCGACCCAGCACATGCCGGTCGTGATGCGGGCGTTCGCCGATTGGAACCCGATCAGCGTCGTCACCGACGCCTGCCGCGAGCTCTGGGGCAGCCCGAACCCGTCGGCCACGATCCAGAACTGGCCGATGCAGCACGCACTGGTAGCCGCGTTGCTCTGGTCGTTCGCGATGATCGCCGTCTTCGCGCCGTTGGCGGTCCATCTCTTCCGGCGCCGCACGACGAACTAGCTCGACTCCTCCGGCGGAGAGGCCGGAGGACCAGGCCGACTAGCCGACGAAGGTCTCGATCTGCTTGACGAGCTTCTCCTCGACCTCGAAGTTCCAGGCCGTTTCGGCGACGTCGACGACGAGGAAGAGATCCGAGATGAGCAACGTCTCGATCGCCGCGATGCCGAGGTGCTGCAGCCACTTGCCGATGCCGACCTTGACGGTGAAGTCGTTCGGCTGACCGGTAATCGAGATCGACAGTGCGCGATCGGCGTCGATGACGTCGCGGAGGAAGCCGCCCTTTTTCGCCTGGATCACGGCGCCTTCAGAGCTCGGCGCCGACGTCTGAGTCGTGAAACCCTCCGACTTGAGGTAGCCCTCGATCTTGGTTTGCAGACCGCTGAGGTCAGTGCCCTTGTTCTGGAACTGCTCGACCTTTTCGCCGATCATGACTCTCTCCTCGTTGCCGGGGGTTCGGGGACGGGCCCGGCCCCGACGCACACTAGCGAGCGGCTCTCCCCTTCCCACCGCGGGTTGCACCCTTTCCCTCTGCAGCCCGCGCGCCCGCGGGCGAGACGGTGGCCGGACCCGACGTGGGGGTCACGACGATTCGTCCCGGTGCTTTGATCCTCCGCAACCTTTGCGCGGCGACGAACTCTGATGCGCGACGTGCCGACGACGCTCTACGACGCCCGCCTGAGCTGGCGGCGGTCAGCCGAAGGCCCGCGCCAGGGTCGCGCCGGCGAGGCGGACCGTGTCGGGGCTGGCGTCGCCGAGATTGAAGATCATCCCGTCGAGCCCGGCGTCGAGGTAGGTGGCGACCTGTTCGCACACCGCGTCGGGGTCCCCGCAGACGACGTAGGAACGGAAGTGCTCCTCGTCCATCTGGCGGGCGGCGGCCATCGCCCGGCCCTGGCGTTCGGCCTCGGCCACGGTCTCGGCGACGACGAGTCCGCCGAGGCGGGTCTTCGTTATCTCGGCCGGGTCACGGCCGATCTTCTCGCAGTGACCGGCGAGGACGGCCAGTTTGTGGCGGATCGTCGCCGTGTCCCCGAAGAGGTTGCAGGCGTCGGCGTACCTGGCGACGAGGGCGAGCGTGCGCCGCTCCCCGCCACCCCCGACGAGGATCGGGATGCCCCCGGGACGGACGGGTCGTGGGTAGTTGAGGGCGTGGTCGATCGTGTAGTAGCGGCCGGCGAAGCTCGGAGCGGGCTCGGTGAGCATCGCCCGGCAGATCTCGAGCGCCTCGCCGAGCCGGGCCAGCCGCTCGGCGGTCGGCGGGAAAGGAAAGCCGTAGCCGGCGTGCTCGTCGTCGTTCCAGGCGGCGCCGATCCCGAGGATCGCCCGGCCGCCCGAGATGACGTCGAGCGTCGTCACGATCTTGGCGAGCAGCGCCGGGTTCCGGTACGTGACTCCGGTGACAAGCGCGCCGAGGCTCACCTTGTGGGTCCGGGCGGCAAGTCCGCCGAGCGTCGTGTAGGACTCGAGCATCGCGTTCGTGCGGGGCCCGACGCCGGGGATCTGGTAGTAGTGGTCCATCACCCACAGCGAGTCGAAGCCGGACTCCTCGGCGGCGACGGCGATCGCCGCGAGGTACTCAAAAAGGTCCCCGTCGGCGACGCCAGCGAACGTGAAGCTCGGGACCTGCAGCCCGATGCGTGTGACGGCCATCTTTCCTCCCGCGTCCTGCCCCGCACCGGAGGGCGCGCCTCGCTAACCTAACGCCGTCGGAACTGACCAGCACCCTCCCGGAGGGTACGGGCGCCCCCGGCCGACATGTCAGGCGGCCGCGCCGTTACCGTCGATCCGGGAGAAGGGGACGGGGGTGAACCGATGAGTCTGCTCGCCCTGATCGGCCTGGCGTTGGCCGCGGGCCTGCTCGGCGCCGGCCTCGCCGGACTGACGATCACGGTGTTCCTGCACCGTGGCATCACCCACGGTTCGCACCGGATGAAGCCCTCCGTCTACGCCGCCGGCCGGTGGCTCACCTACTTCACCGTCTTCATGCGCCACTGGGAATGGAGGCGGATCCACCGCAAGCACCACCTCTACACCGACACCTGGATCGACGAGATCCGACACGACCCGCACTCGCCGATCGTCATCACCCAGCGCGAGGGCATCGACGGATATCGGCGGGTCTCCTGGCACATGGCGGCGATCTTCCACGCCGAGGCCCGCCTCCCGGACATCCAGGACGGAACCTACGACAACCCCAAGTTCGACCGCCCGCTCGACAACCTCGACCGACGCGTCTTTTCGAAGCCCGTCCGGGGAGCTGTCGTCACAGGCCTCGTCTACGCCGCGCTCTTCGCCGTGTTCGCGCCGGCGGTCCTCGGATTCGCCCGTACGCCGGTCTGGGAGCTCGCGTGCGTCGTCGCCGGTGTCGCCGCCCTCGGCGTCCACATCTGGGTGCTCCTGCGGTTCGGCGGCGCGATCAACTCCGACTGCCACCGCGGCAAGGTCTGGGTGGAGGGCGCCGGCTTCGCGACGAACGTGAAGATGCTCTCCGTCCTCATCTTCGGCGAGGGCGAACACCTGACCCACCACCTCTACCCGCAGTTCGCCCGCATCAGCGCGCGCTGGGACCTCGGTTGGCGCGTGATCACGGTGCTACGGGCGCTCGGGCTCACCGAGGTCGTCGTCGACCGCGAGACCGTGCTCAGGACCCGCCAGCTCGTCAAGGAGTCCGTCGCGGCGCGAGGCTGACGCCGTGCACCGGGGGACCCAGCGCGTCGCCGAGCTGCTGCGCGCGGCAGGGGTCGCCGGCGAGGTGCGCGAGTTCGGCGATTCCACCCGCACCGCCGCCCACGCCGCGGCGGCGCTCGGCTGCCCGGTTGGCGCCATCGCGAACAGCCTCGTCTTCGTGGCCGACGGCGTGCCTGTCCTCATCTTCGCGAGCGGCGCGCACCGGGTCGATACGGCCCTCGTCGCCGGGGATCGCGGTTGGGCTGAGCTACGCCGGGCGGATCCCGACGAGGTACGGGCCGCGACGGGCCAGCCGATCGGCGGCGTCGCGCCGATCGGCCACCCGACGAAGCTCGACGCGCTCATCGACACCGCGTTGCAGGGGTTCGGGACGATCTGGGCCTCGGCGGGAACGCCGCACTCGGTGTTTGCGACGACCTTCGCCGAGCTCGCCCGCATCGCCGACGCGAAAGAGATCGTGGTCTCGACGGCCGCCGACCCGCCGGAACTGGCACAGCCCAGAGCGCTACCACGCTGATCCCCGCCGTCGCGACCGGCGGTGGACCCGGGAGCCCTCCCGGAACGAACCGCCCCCAGACGCGACCGAGCGCCCCCGAAGGAGCGCTCGGCGCTGAAGCGCCCGTGAAAGGCGTCTCTGACTGGTCGTCAGCATAAGCGACGCCCGGCCCGCTTGTCGAGTCCGCCTGAGCCAAAGTCGGGTCCTCGCCGACGACCGGCGCACTTTTCGACCGACTTTGTCGACCGCGGGTAACGGCACGGTGACCGGCGGGTGATGGGTCGCCGACCGCATCCCGCCGCCGGACGATTCCCCGGAGGTCATGTGCGCAAGCCGCTGCACCATCCCGGTGACCCGGCGGGGCCATAATCCGCACAGCATTTCAATCCATCCGACCAAAAGGGGCGCCCGATGCAGATGCCAAGATGTTCCTCCCGGAGACTGGTCGGCGTCGCCGTGCTGGCGTGCGCCACCGTGCTCGCGCCGATCGCCTCGCTCATCGGCGCCTCCCCTGTCGGCCCGGCCGGCGCGGTCGCAGCGCCCACCTGCACGACCTCCCGGCTCGTCATCTGGATGAACACCGAGGGCAACGGCACGGCCGGGAGCGTCTATTACAACCTCGAGTTCACCAATCTCTCCGGTCACACGTGCACGATGTTCGGCTACCCCGGGGTCTCGGCGGTCAACCTCGCCGGCGCCCAGCTCGGCAGCGCCGCGCACTACAGCGGCGTCGCCAAGCCGGCGATCGTAACGATCGCCGACGGCGCCACCGCTTCGGCGGTCGTGCAGATCGTCGACGTCGGCGTCTACCCGGGGACCTGTGTCCCGGCCCACGCCGCCGGGCTGCGCGTCTACCCACCGGGTCAGACGACGGCGAAGATCGTCCCGTTCCCGTTCCTCGGGTGCTCGCGCTCCGGCCCGATCTTCGTCAACGCTCGCCCGGTCGAGAGGGGCATGTCCGGGACGAACTGAGCGAAAAAGGACCGGCCGCGCGGCTCACGGCACGCGACTGCTCACCGCGGTCCCCCGACCCGGGCGCGGCCCGCGTCCTAGATCGGCGCGGCCGGGGCGGTCACTGCGCGGTCGCGATGACGGCGGCCGTCGCCGGGGCGGGACGGCGACGGCCAAGACCGGCGACTTCTACTTACACGTCCATTTGCCGACGAGGACGATCGACTTGCCCTTGAGCGTCGCCATCGTTGCCGAGATCGAGCCCGACTCCGCGCCGAGCGTCACCTTCCCGCTCTTCGCGTAGAAGGTGTCGGCCCCGATGACCGCCAGGTCCTGGGACAGGTTCTTCGGCGACGGGATGAGCTCGGCGTACGGCTCGAGTCCCGGGGTGCCCGAGAGCTTGAACGTGCCGACCTTTTTCTCGTTGACGTCGAGACTCCAGTTCTCCACGCCCTTCGTGAACCCCGAGATCGAGCCGACGAGGTCGGCCACGTCCGTCAGCCCGTTCTGCTTGACGAGGTTGTTGAGGCACAGGCCATACGGGCCTGCCTTCAAGGTGCCCTTGCCTGCCCCCGTGATTGTGAAGCTGGTTCCCGAGGAGCCACCGTGCCGCACCGACGCGGACGCGGTGCCCGCCGCGAGGCAACCGAACGCCCCGAGGCACAGGGCAGCCACCGCGACCCGTCCGATCCTTGTTCTCAGCCCGCCTGCCCGACCCGTCATCCCGGCCTCCCCGGTCGCTCGCAACCCGGCGACCGACGATGCATCTTGCGCGCCCGGCCGCGGACCCCGCCACGCTAGCGGCTCGCCGCCCGCACCTTCCGGAGCTAGAACGGCACCGGCTCGACCAATCACCGCAAGGAGGAAAGCGAACGTGATGGTCCCGGAACCCGGCTGGCCGCCCGGCGCGGGCCGTGTCGTCCTCGTCGGCCTCGGACGCATCTCCTCGGCACACCTGTCCGCCCTCGAGGCGATCGCATCGGTCAGAAGCGTCGTCGGCGTCGATCCGCGCCCCGGGTCGGCCGCCACTTTCCGCGGGACGCCGCTTATCGTCCACCAGGAACTGCGCGACGCCCTTTCCGATCCCGCCGACCTCGTCGTCGTGGCGACCCCGACGGGGTCGCACGCCACGGTCATCGATGCCGTGCGGGCGTGCGATGCCGGGGTGCGCGTCCTCGTCGAGAAGCCCGCGGCCCAACACCGCACGGACGCGCAGCGGATGCTCGCCGCGGGGTCCGGGGTCCGGGTGATCCTCCACTCGGGGTTCGCGCCCGAGGTGCTGTGGGCGGCCCGCTTCTACGGCACAGAGCGAGATCGCCTCGGGGACGTCGTCTCGTTCGCGGCCTGGTTCGGCAGCCCCTACGCAGATGACGAGGACAGGCGCGCCGCGAGCCTCGTCGACAGCTGGCTCGACTCGGGCATCAACGCGCTGAGCGTCATCGGCCGGTTCGTCGTCCCCGCGGGAGTCCTGTCCTTCCGTCCGTTCGCCGACCACGTGAGCACGTTCGAGGCGCGACTGCGCCTCGAGCCGGGCGACGGGACGCGGGTCGGCACGATCGTCACGACCTGGCAGGCCGCCGAGACCACCCAGTCGCTGCGGCTGCGGTTCGCCGACGGATCTGAGCTCCTCCTCGACCTCATGGCCGGCGCGGCGACGCATTTCCGCGACGGAACCGTCACCGAGATGTTCACGCGCCCCGAGCCCGGCCCTCACCTCGGCCATCAGTACGCCAACTTCTACCGCGACTACTTCGGATCGCGCGAGTGGCAATTCCCCGACGCAGCCGGGCGCGACCTCCACGCACTGCTCTTCTCGGCGACAGAGGGTGTCGCGTAACAGTCGGCCGGGCGCGCGTCGCCCCGGTTCGCCTGCGATCGGTCGGTCCCGTCGTCGCGGCGGTCTCCGACCCGTCAAAGGGTCAGCCGCGCTACGCCGGCGTCGGCACCTTCTCGACGACGTGACCATCCCCGTCGCCCTCGACCTCGTGGTGGTGGAGGAGATGGTGGTGACCGAGGCGGGCCTTCTGGGCTCTCGATTCCTCGTCCTCGTGGATGAACTTCTCGCCCCGCATCGCCGAGGCGATCGCGGCGATGACGCTCATCACGACGGCGAAGACGAGGATCACGGTGAGGGCGTGCTTGAACGGCGGGCCGATCAGCTGGGGGAAGAACTGCCGGCTGGTGATGATCTTCGCCTGCCCCGCTCCGAGATGGGCGAGGACCTTCGGTCCGAGGAGCATCTTCAGCGGGTTGTAGCCGAGGAAGGCCGCGAAGAGATAACCGAGCGGCGGCGCCTTGGAAAGCATCGCAGCGACGCTCGCCGGAACCCCGTGCGCCGTCAGCCCCGCGAGCATGGCGTGGGGCACCGAGCCGTTGAGGCCCAGGATGAGCAGTGTGAAGAAAAGACCCATCGAGAGCGGCAGGCCGGAGTTGGCGAGCGTCACCCGCATCCCCGAGGCGGCGCCCCGGTGGCGGGCCGGCACCGAGTTCATGATCGACGACGTGTTCGGCGCGGCGAACAACCCTCCCCCGATCCCGGTCATGAACATGACGGCGGCAAACGGCCAGTACGAGAAGTCGGCCGGGAAAAGGATCATGACGCCATACATCGCGCCCGACAACAACATCCCCGCCGTGGCGAACGGCCGCGCCCCGTAACGGTCCGACAGCCGTCCCGACAGCGGGCCCGACACGACGAAGCCGATCATGAACGGCATCATGTAGATCCCCGCCCACAACGGCGTCACGGTGAAGTTGTAGCCGTGCTCGGGCAGCCAGATGCCCTGGAACCAGATCATCAGCATGAACTGGAAGCCGCCCCGGCCGACCGAGCCCAGGAATCCGGCCGCGTTACCGGCGGAGAACGCCCGGATCCGGAAGAGCGACAATCGGAAAAGCGGCGCCTCCACCTTCGTCTCGATGTAGAGGAACAACCCGAGCAGCCCGATGCCCCCGAAGATCATCTCCAAAACGAACGGGTCTCCCCAGCCCGTCAGCGAGTGGCCGTAGGGCTTGATGGCATAGGTGAAGCCGGTCAGCAACATCGCGAGGCCGCCGGCGAAGGCGATGTTGCCCAGCCAGTCGATCCGGGCGGGAATGCGGATCCCGATCTCTTTCAGCTTCAGATACGCCCAGATCGTGCCGAAGACCCCGATCGGCACGTTGGCGAGGAACACCCAACGCCAGCCCACTTGGGAAAGCAGACCGCCGACGATGATGCCGAGGAACGAGCCGAGGATCGCGGCGACCATGTTCGTGCCCAACGCGAAACCCAGCTGCTCGGCCGGAAAAGCGTCGGTGATGATGGCGGCCGAGTTCGCCATGAGGAGCGCCCCGCCGATCGCCTGGAACATCCGCAGGATGATGAGCTCCAGGGCCCCGTCCGAACCGGTGCTCCACACGAGCGAAAGCAGGATCGCGCCGAGCGTGAACCAGGCGAAGCCGAGGTTGTACATCTTCACCCGGCCGAAGATGTCGCCGATGCGGCCGACGGTCACGACGACAGCCGCCATCACGAGCATGTAGCCCATCAGGATCCAAAGCAGATAGGGGAAGTTCGCGCCGACGAGCGGGTCGAGGTGGATGCCCCGGAAGATCACCGGCAGGGCAATCATCAAGCTCGTGGCGTTCGTTGTCGCCAGCAGCACGCCGACGGTCGTGTTCGAGAGGACCACCCACTTGTAGCGCGGTCCGACGATCGGCGGCTTCGCCGACGCTGTTGCCGTCACCGGTTCACTCCCTTCAACGGGCGGCGTCGCCCGCCCGTGTCACTGGACGTCTGTTGGGTCGTCACCTTCGGCGGCTCGAGGGCGCGCTCGGCGGCGAGCGTCTCGATGACGGCGACGGCGCGCTCGAGCGCACGGCGGTCCGATTCGCGAAGAGCGTCAAGGCGCTCGGCGAGCCAGGCCGTCCCGATCCGGTCGCGCCTGTCGAGGAGCTCGGCACCCGCCGCGGTGGCGACGAGGATGATCCCCCGCCGGTCGTCCGGATTCGCCCGCCGCGCGATGAGACCTGCCTCCTCGAGCTTGTCGGCGAGACGCGTCGCCGCCGGCGAGGGCAAGCCCTCGATCTCGGCGAGCTGGCCGACGCTCAACGGACCCGACTGGACCACCGTGGCAAGCGCGGAGAGCTTGGCGATCGTGAGGTCGGAGGGGTCACGGCGGCGGATCTGGCGGCTGAGGTGGATCATCGACACGCGCAACCGCCCCGCCAGGAGATACGTCGACGACGACGGCCGGCGCAACACGCCCGTCCCGAGTCGTCCCATCGGCACCCCGTCACGCACCGGTGGACGACGGGCGATCACTCCGCCCGCGGGTCGGCCAGAGGCCCGAATCGATCATTACCACTGATATTAGATACCAAAAGCACCGATTCGCGACATTTCGCCTCGATCCCCGAGAAAGGGTCCTTCGGCCCAATCGCCGCCCAGCGCACCGTTCGGGCCGTGCGCGCCGAGCGAGCGCGAGGCAATAGTGATCCTGTTCACTTACGACGAGGCGGGCCGATGAGAGCGATCAGCCGTTGCGCGGCGGTCCTCGCCGTCGTCGCGGCCGGGTTCGTGGTCGTCGGGCACCGCGCCGGGGCCGAGACTCGGGCAACCGGCACGCTGCAACTCCTCGTCGAGCCGCAGGCGGGCATGGGGCCGATCGACCAGTACCTGCGCGCGGCCCGCCACAGCGTGGACCTCGAGATGTACGAGCTCGAGGACCCGGTCGTCGAGTCGATCCTCGCCGCCGACGCCGCCCGCGGCGTCCGGGTCCGGGTGATCCTCGACGAGGCTTACATCGGAAGCGAGAACTCGGCCGCCTTCTCCTACCTCGCCACCCACCACGTCACCGTGCGCTGGGCGCCGGCACGATTCGACCTCGACCACGAGAAGGCGGCCGTCATCGACGACGCGACGGCACTCGTCATGACGATGAACTTCACCGCCCGCTACTACGCGGACACCCGCGACGTCGTCGTCGTCGACACGGAGCCCGCCGACGTGGCCGCGATCGAGTCGACCTTCGACGCCGACTGGTCCCGCGGCGGCGCGGGGACGGCGCCAACCGGCGCGGACCTGCTCTGGAGCCCGGGGTCCGAGGGTGCGCTCGTCGGGCTCATCGGCTCGGCCCGGGTCTCGGTCGACGTCGAGAACGAGGAGATGGGCGACGCCGACGTCACCGCAGCGCTCACCGCCGCGGCGCGCCGGGGCGTGCACGTCGTCGTCGTCATGACCGCGGACTCCGAGTGGGACGGTGTCCTCGGCGAGCTGAGCGAGGCCGGCGCCGAGGTCCGCACCTACCCGGATACCCCGTCCGCCCTGTACATCCACGCCAAGATCGTCGTCGTCGACGCCGGGTCGGCGGACGAACGCGCCTTCGTCGGATCGGAGAACTTCTCGGTGACCTCGCTCGTTTTCAACCGCGAGCTCGGCATCGTGACGTCCCGCCCGGGTGTCGCCGAGGCGCTCGCGCACCTCGTCGCCTCCGACGCGACCGGTGGAGAGACCTGGCGGTAGAAGTGGACGAACGGGCGGGAATTGCCGGCGCAGCATGCGCAACTACCTCGGCATCGCCGGTCGGTCCGGACTCCGGACCCGGTTAGCCTGACCGGGTTCGAAGTGCAACGGCGCGGAAGGACCCCGGTTCAGCGCTCTGGGTCCCCCGGTCGACAGCAACCACTTCCTGAGCGCACAGACGGAGCAATGGCAAGGCGACTGGCGACGCCGAGACGAGATCGGACAAGGCCCGAAGAGTCGACGCGCGCCTCGGCGGGGATCCACGAGATCAGCGCCGCCGACTTCGAGGCGATCTTCCGGTTCAGCATGGATGGCGTCATGCTGACCATCCCCGACGGGCGGATCCTCACGGCGAACCGAGCCGCCTGCGAGATGTTGCTTCTCACCGAGGACGAGATCCTGCGACGCGGCCGCCAGGGCCTCGCCGACCCCTCCGACGGCCGTTGGGCGCGCGCCATCGCCGAGCGGGAGCACAACGGCCAGGTCCGCGCCGAGCTCTCGTTCATCCGCGGCGACGGAACGACCTTTGTCGCCGAGGTGTCCTCGAACGTGTTTGTCAACGCCGACGGGGAGCAGCGGACCTGCATCGTGTTCCAGGACATCACGGACCGGGTCGGGCAGCGCGAGGCTCAGGACCGGCTCGTCGAGGAGCTCCGCGCGCTCTCGATGGTCGATGAGCTGACCGGGATCCGCAACCGTCGCGGTCTCGAAAGCGGTGCCGGGGCCCTGCTCGCCATCGCCGACCGCCAGCACGAGGTGATCCAGGTCCTTTTCATCGACATCGACGATCTGAAGGAGATCAACGACACCCGCGGCCACCTCGCCGGGGACGAGGCCATCCGGGCGGTAGCCGGGGCGCTGCTGCGCAGCGTGCGCGCGACCGACCTCGTGGCAAGGGTCGGGGGGGACGAGTTCGTCGTCCTGCTCCTCCACGCCGACGAGTCATCCGGCGATTTCGTCAGTCAGCGGATCGTCTGGGAGCTGGAGCGATCAGCCGTCCCCGGCTCGGGATCCGTCAGCGTGAGCGTCGGCTGGGCCGAGCGCGAGCCGGGATCGAAACGTTCGATGGAAGACCTCCTCGCTGAGGCCGACCGGCTCATGTACGCCAACCGGGCCGAGCGCCGCAACCACCAAGCGGACGGGCTGCCCGAGGTCGGCTAACCGTTCGGGTCTTGTGACCCGCGCTCCGCGGAGCCGGTACGACACCGCGCCTCGTCCACGATCGAGTCACGACCTCAGTCCGACCAGGCGCTCCCGTTCCAGGACTCCTCGAGCACCCTGCCCGAGCCCGCGTGGGCCGAGTTGTCGTACTCGCCGACCGCTTCGCACCGGGTCGTCGCAACGCAGGACACGCCGTAGAGGTAGGAAGCAGGCAGGCCCGGGTTCGGCACGACCGACCAGGCAGTCCTGTTCCACGAGTCGATCATCGAGACGAAGACGCCCGCGCGGTCCGCGTACTCGCCGACCGCCTTGCACGATTTCGAGGCGGCACAGGCGACGCCGAAAAGGAGGGCATGGGAGGGGTTCGGGTTCGCCACGACGGACCAGGCCGATCCGTCCCAGGACTCGGTGAGGGTCCCTGGAGGCGTGCTGCTGCCGCTGCCGGTGCCGGTGCTGAAGTTGCCGACAGCGACACACGACCGGGTCGAGGAACAGGACACCGCGGCGAAGCCGCCATAGGACCCCGGCGTCGGGCTCGCGACGATCGACCAGGCGGAGCCGTCCCAGGACTCGACGAGGGTCTTGCGGGAATCGTTGCCGACGGCCACGCAGAATCTGGCGGTAACGCAGGAAACGCCGTCGAGTGAGTTCCTTTCGGTCCCCCGGTCCGGGCTCGGCACGACCGACCAGGCGGAGCCGTTCCAGGACTCGCCCAAGGTCGAATTGCCGTAACCGCCGACGGCCACACAGAAGTGCGCGGAGACGCAGGACAAGCCCAACAAGGTGATGCCGTCGGGCCCGGGACTCGAGCCCGGCACGACCGACCAGTCAGCTCCGTTCCACGACTCGAACAGGGCATGGTGCCCGGAGGCGTCGACGTAGACACCGCCGGCCATGCAGGCGTTGGCTGAGGGGCAGGACACGCCGAAAAGGGAGCTGCTGATCCCGAGATCCGGGCTCGAAACGACGGACCATGCTGTGCCGTTCCAGGACTCGATCAGGGTCTTGTCGCCGCGGTAGCCGACCGCGACGCACGACTTGGCCGACACGCAGCTCACGCCGTTGAGGGTGCCCGACGAAGGACGGGTACCCGTCGGTGTCGCGCCTCCCGCGGCGGCGGACGTCACGGGACCGACTGCCAAACCGAGTCCAACCACGAGGGCGAGCAGCGCGCCGGCAATCCTCAGGAATTCACGTCGGATGGGCTTCCGCGCTCTCAGAACGCTCATCGCGCCCCCTGTGCGGATCGATGCCGCACTCGGTGCGCCAACATCGTCCGCCGGACACGCCCGTCTCGGGACGTCCCGGCCGATGCACGCTGGCCAAGGTTATTTTACTCCTGCGTCCCGATCGTGGCTTGGCGACCGCGAGCTTGCGTCTCGGTCTGACTAACCCAGAAATTGGCCGGTCGGAAGAATCGGGAGCAATCTTCCACCAGCCCCTATGACGCAGTTCACGTGGGATCCCGAGGACTACGAGCAGCACTCCGCCCAGCAACAGCGCTGGGCGCGGGAGCTCGTCGAGAAGCTCCAGCTCGCAGGCGATGAATCCGTCCTCGACATCGGCTGCGGCGACGGCAAGGTGACGGCCGAGATCGCTTCCCGGGTCCCTGAAGGCCACGTCCTCGGCATCGACTCGTCCGCGGACATGGTGAGGCGGGCGGGCGAGCTCCACTCGCCGGTCCATCCCAATCTCCGTTTCGAGGTCGCAGACGCTTCGCATCTCCAATACGACGGCGAGTTCTCGGTCGTCTTCTCCAACGCCGCGTTGCACTGGGTGCGCGATCAGCGGCCCGTGCTGCGCGGCATCGCGCGGGGTCTTCGCGACAAGGGCCGGGTGCTCGTCCAGATGGGCGGGAAGGGGAACGCCGCGGACGTGGTCGCCGTTCTGAACGAGGTGACCGCGCTCCCCCGCTGGCGCGGGTACTTCGCCGGCTTCGTTTTCCCATTCGGCTTCTACGACCCCGAGGAGTACCGGCCCTGGCTCGCGGAAGCGTCGATGCGACCGATCCGAGTCGAACTCGTGCCGAAGGACATGGTGCACGCCGGTCGCGACGGTCTCGCCGGTTGGCCGCGCACCACCTGGATGCCGTACTTGGAGCGGGGGCCCGCCGAGATGCAGCCCGAGCTCCTCGGCGACGTCCTCGACGCCTATCTCGCCAGGCATCCCCTGGACGAAGATGGCAACGCCCACGTGAGAATGGTGAGACTCGAGGTCGAGGCCGTGAAGACCGGGGCGGTCTGAGCGGTCCCGCTCGGGGGTTCCGGGAATCGAGACGGAAGGCGGACAAGATGGCCCTGCATCGCGCGATGGCAAACCCCCATCGGGTCGGCCGACAGACCAACCCGATGCTCACCCTCGACAGCCCGGCGCTCGCCGAGGAGCTCGTCGTCCCCACCCATCGCCTCGGTGACCGGCCGATCCCCGCCGAGACCGCTTACCAGCTCGTCCACGACGAGCTCTTGCTCGATGGCAACGCCCGGTTGAACCTCGCCACGTTCGTCACCACCTGGATGGAGGCGCCCGCGGCACGGCTCATGGCCGAGTGCGCCGAGAAGAACATGATCGACAAGGACGAGTACCCCCAGACCGCCGAGCTCGAGCGGCGCTGCGTGAGCATCCTGGCCAATCTCTGGAAGGCGCCCGACCCCGACCAGGCGCTCGGCTGCTCGACGACCGGTTCATCGGAAGCGTGCATGCTCGCCGGCCTCGCCCTGAAAAGGCGCTGGACCCGGCGCCGCGAGGCCGCCGGGAAGCTCGCCGACCGACCCAACCTCGTGATGGGCGCCAACGTCCAGGTCTGCTGGGAGAAGTTCTGCAACTACTGGGAGGTCGAGGCCCGCACGGTCCCGATGGAAGGCGACCGCTATCACCTCTCGGCCGAGGAAGCCGTCGCCCGCTGCGACGAACGCACGGTCGGCGTCGTCGCCGTCCTCGGCTCGACCTTCGACGGGAGCTACGAGCCCGTCGCCGAGATCTCGGCCGGCCTCGACGAGCTCCAAGCCCGCGCGGGGCTTGACATCTCGATCCACGTCGACGGGGCGTCCGGCGCCATGATCGCCCCCTTCCTCGACGGTGACCTCGTCTGGGACTTCCGCCTTCCCCGGGTGGCCTCGATCAACACCTCGGGGCACAAGTACGGGCTCGTCTACCCCGGGGTCGGGTGGGTCGTGTGGCGGGATCACGAGGCGCTTCCCGCCGAGCTCGTGTTCAACGTCAACTATCTCGGCGGGAACATGCCGACGTTCGCTCTCAACTTCTCGCGGCCGGGAGCCGAGGTCGTGGCCCAGTACTACACGTTCCTCCGGCTCGGCTTCGCCGGCTTCCGCACCGTCCAGCAGGCCTCACGCGACATCGCGATGGGGCTCGCCGAGCGTATCGGTGAGCTCGGTCCCTTCGAACTCCTTACGCGCGGTGACGAGTTGCCGGTGTTCGCCTTCACGACAAAGTCGGGTATCTCGACTTTCAACGTGTTCGACGTCTCGCGTCGGCTCCGGGAGCGCGGCTGGCTCGTGCCGGCCTACGCCTTCCCCGAGAACCGCCAGGACCTGAGCGTCGTCCGTATCGTCGTTCGCAACGGGTTCTCCCGGGACCTCGCGTCCCTCTTCGTCGAGGACCTCAGTCGGCTGCTCCCCGAGCTCGAGCGCCAGTCAGGCCCCCTCCAGGGTTCCGAGACGGCCGCCGCGTTCCACCACTGATCCGCCGGCACCAGCCCAGGACGGAACACACGACAAGCCCGCGGAAGTTCGCGTCCGCCACGAGCGAGGGCGACCGTCCCGGCCGCGCCAATCTGGCAAGTCACGCGAGCCGCCCGGAATCAACGCCCGATTCCGCGCGACCGGATCCGGCCGGTGACGGCCGTGTGGGCCACCGGGGCGCGGCGCGACCGAACGGTCGCGAGGCACGACCGCCCCAGGGTCGTCCTCCCGAAGTCGCTTCCGCATCGTTCACAGGGATCCCCGCGTCGAGCCATCAGGGAATTCACAGATAACGGCGGCACACTTTACGAGCAACATGTCGCAGGGAGGCCCAGCGAACATGAACGATCACGAGGAACCGTCCTCCGAGCCGACCATGCCGCTCGAACGGGTCCCACAGGGCGCGGGAGCGCCGCCGGACCATGATCCTGTCGTCGCCACGCCCCCGGTCGGACCACGCGCCGACAGGTCCAAGCGCCTGCTCGCCAACCGGACCACCGGTTGGGTGGCCGCCGGTGTACTGGCGTGCGCCGTCGTCGGACTGTCGGTCGCCTTGGCCACGACGTCGTCATCGCCCACGGCTCCGTTCCGGAACGGTGTCACGGCACCGGGTCGGTTCGGCGGCGTGCCGACGCCGGGTCGCTTCTATCCCGGCGGCGGACCCTTCGCCGGGAGGTTCGGCCCCGGCGCGGGTGCGGTGAGCGGCACCGTCGACAGCGTCTCCGCCTCGAAGTTCACGATGACGACGAGCACCGGCAAGAAGTTGACCGTGGACGAGCAGTCCTCCACGACCTATCGCACGGGGACGGGCTCGGCCTCTGCCAGTGCGGTGACCCACGGCGCCCACGTCATCGTCGCCGGCTCGACGAGCGGGTCGACGATCAAGGCGACGCAGGTCGTCGTCCTTCCCGCGGGTGGTGGCTACTTCGGCTTCCCCGGGCCGACGCCGGTGCTGTGACCTCGAGGATCCGACCGCCGGTCGCGCCCGACGCCCTCGCTCGCGGCAGGTGACCGGCGGGACGGGGCCCGCGCGACGACCGGCGGCGGAACACCCCGGCACAAACCGGTAGGTGTGTGATACAGGACGCGACTGAGGCAACGCCCGACGGCACCCGGACCGCACCGTCCTCGTGGGTTGCCGACGGCACGCGCCGAGAACGCTTCGCCCGATTCAGCCGGCGAGGAAGCTGAAGCGCACCTTGCGGCGGGGATTGTCCCGATTCGTGTCGACGAGGACGAGGCGTTGCCAAATCCCGAGCAAAGGACGCCCGTCGGCGACCGGGATCGACAGAGAAGGGCTGATGAAACAGGGAACGACGTGGTCGCGCCCGTGCCCCTCTGAGCCGTGCCGGTGCCGGTAGGGCCCCGTGGTCGGCAGGAGGCCCTCGATCGCCCGGGCGAGATCGGCCTCGCTCCCCGAGCCCGTCTCCATCAGCGCGACGCCTGCCGTGGCGTGTGGCACGAAGACGTTCACCAGGCCGTCGCCCCGTCCGCGGCAGAAGCGCTCGAGCTGATCGGTGAGCTCGGTCACGACCTCTGATCCGCTCACGACTTGGATCTCTTCGGATTCCATGCCGATATCTTGTACCCCTTCACGGAGCGCCTAACGTCCGGTTGATGGAGAAACGTCGGCTGGGCAAGACCGAGTGGGACGCGAGCGTCATCGGTTTCGGCGGCTGGGCGATCGGCGCGGACTGGGGGGAGACCGACGACGACACCTCACGGGCGGCACTGCGGGCGGCGGCCGCCGCGGGCGTGAACTTCTTCGACACGGCCGACGTCTACGGAGACGGACGCAGCGAGCGCCTGCTAGCCGGGCTACGCAGCGAGCTCTCCGAGCCGATCTTCGTCGCCACGAAGGTCGGGCGTCGCGCACCCGAGCAGCGCGTCGAGCACTACCGACCGGAGAATCTCGTCGCCTGGGTCGACCGGAGCCGGGAGAACCTGGAATCCGAGACCCTGGATCTCGTCCAGCTGCACTGCCCCCCGACCGACCTCTACTACCACCCTGAGGTGTTCGCCGCCCTCGACGACCTCGTGGCACGAGGTGCGGTCGCCCATTACGGGGTCAGCGTCGAGAGGGTGGAGGAAGCCCTGAAGGCGCTCGACTACCCCGGAGTGGCGACGGTGCAGATCATCTACAACATCTTCCGCCAGCGCCCGGCCGCGAGGTTCCTCGCTGCCGCCCGGGACGCCGGCGTCGGGGTGATCGTCCGCGTGCCGCTCGCCTCGGGCTTGCTGACCGGCAAGATGACGCCCGCTACGAAGTTCGCGGCGAACGATCACCGGAACTACAACCGGCACGGCGAGGCGTTCGACGTCGGCGAGACGTTCGCGGGCGTCGACCTGCACACCGGCCTCGCCGCCGTTGAAGAGCTGCGCGCGCTTGTGCCACCCGGTCAGTCGATGGCCACGTTCGCCCTGCGCTTCTGCCTGTCGGACCCGGCGGTTTCGACCGTGATCCCCGGCGCGAAGAACCCCGACCAGGCGCGGCAGAACACCGCGGCCGGAGAACTCGGGCCGCTTGACGCATCCACCATCGAACAGCTCGCAGAGATCTACCGGGAGCGCATCGCAGCTGAGGTCCACCATCGCTGGTGAGCCCGCCCGCTTCACCACGGCTGCACCGTGCCGTTGGAGCTTGACCCGCTAGCCCGGACATGCAACGAGTCGAGCCCGGCGACGAGCCTTTCCGGCGAAGACACGCGACGAGCTGCACCCCCGGGGAGGCACCGGAGGACGCCGCGTCATTCGCCTTTCCTGCGGGCGAGCACCAGGGTGTCAATCGCCTGACGAAGGCCGGTTTCCGTGTCGAGCGTCCGGATGACGTGCTCGGCGCGAAGCACCTCGACGTCGCGCAACCAGTTCCCGACGTCGTCAGGTTCGTAGAGGACGTCGGGGTCCTGCGGCCCACCGGTCCCATCGGTCAGGTTCGCCCGGGCGTGACCGACCACGAGGAGGGATCCCCCCGCGGCGAGCGCTCTGCTTCCGCTCGCGACCACGTCGGCCATCTCGCGGGCGGGAAGTTGCAAATAGGAAAGGAGGACGAAGTCAACACACGCGGCCTGGGGTTTGAACGTGACGACGTCGGCGCACCGCCATTCGACGGCGACGCCGGCAGATTCGCCCAGCCGTCGCGCCTTCTCGATCGCGACGGCGGAAAAATCGACGCCGGTAACCGTCCATCCTTGTCGGGCGAGCCAGATGGCGTTGCGTCCTTCTCCGCAGGCGAGATCGAGCGCCCGTCCGGCTGGTAGTTCGCGGGCGATCTCCTCGACGAATCTGTTGGGACCCTCCGACCACACGAGATCGGCTTGGTCGTAGCGCTGGTCCCAGTCCTGCGAATCCATCGGCTTCTCCTATTCAACGCGGCAGATCCCGTGCGGCACTCGTCGCCGGGCGTACCTCATCACCCGGGCGCCACAACTGGGTTCGCGACCAATCTGGACCGGCGAACCAATCAAGTGACGCACATTTGCATCGCCAGATCGAGTCACCGCGACCTATGACGGAACTCACGCGTAGCGGGCTCGTGGACGATGAATGCCTCGGTCATTGGGTGGTTCCTTCCTACCGGGCCAGGGAGGCGTCGAGGATGATGTCTGGCACCCCGGCCAAGGCCCTGCTCACCGGACAGCCCGCCTTGGCGGCCAGGGCCTTCTCCACGAAGGTGGGCTCGTCGATGCCCGGTACCCGTCCTACCGTGACCAATTCGATCTTGGTGATAGTGGGGGAACCATCGACAGGCCTCAGGGTGACCGTGGCGACGGTGCGCACCGAGTCCGGTGGATGGCCCGAATTGGCGAGGAGGCCGGCAAGGGCCATCGAGAAGCAGGCGGCGTGTGCCGCCGCGATCAGCTGCTCCGGGTTGGACCCGGGTCCGTCCTCGAAACGGGACTTGTAGGTGTAGCCGCCGCTGATGGTGTCACCCGCGCTGAACGTGCCAGTGCCAGTGGGCACGTTGCCTTTCCACTCAGCGCTTCCCTTTGCCGGCATGAAGGCCTCCTCGCTGTGTTGTGGTCGCTGTGTTGGCGAAAACCGTCCACCCTCAAGAGATGAACTGTCGACGACTCGCCCTCGGTGAAGAATCCGTCGGTTTCGCCCGTCTCCAGTACCCGGATGCCATGAGCGAACATCAGCTCACCCCTCTATTCCCGGGCCTGCAGAGGCGGCTTGCCAGACCGCAGGGTCGCCGGTCGAAGCGGCGGGATCACTGGGATCGGGTGCCGACGAGGCCCCGACCACAATGCCGGCGGAGCGTCGACAGCGCGGGCGATGGCGTAGGCGGACGCCTCGTAGTTGACCCGCCAACCTACGAAGTCGAGCCACGCCTCTTCGCTCGAGCGCTCGAGGGGAAAGTCCACTCTGGCTAAGCGGTCGATAGCGTCGCGGAATTCCTCGAGGGTGAGGGCGATGCCGTCGTTGGGATCGGCCTCGTCGGGGATGGCGAAGCCACGGGCCCGGGCGATGGAGTTCAGGCAAGTGAAGCCGCCGCGCAGGCACAGCCGGGCCGATACTGCACCAGGAGCGTCGGGCAACAGCGACAAATAGAGCGCTGTCGCATCGAGCACGGCCAGTTGTGCAGTCACCCAGGAGGAGAGCGCTCGTGGGGAGCGGAAGTTGACGAGGGTTAGGTAGGTGGTGTGGCTCTCGGCCACGTCGGCCGACCAGCGTTCCCACTCCTGAAACAACTCTGGCAGCTCTCCAACGGCCGAGACACCGGTGCCCAACCCGTAGTGGGTGCGGGCCAGTAGTTCCGGACCCCAAGAAGGCACCCCGGCTCGGGAGTCCAGCAATGTCACGAGCGCTTCGCGCCGGTTGAAGGCGGCATAGAGCGTGGGGAGGTAGCCGATCTGGAGGGCCACCGTGCCCAGACCGGAGAGGGCGGCGAGGGAGTCCAGTGCTGCCACAGGGCTGGAGTGAGGCGCCAGGTAACCCAGCGTGCACAGCGCGGACGCGGCTTGCTCAAACGCGCCGGACAGCCCCGCAGTGCCCACGAACGGCCACATCAGCAGCCCGAAGCCAACCTCAAAGGCTGCCAGCCACGCGACGATCTGCAGGATGAGTTGAATCGGAGCCTGGGCGGCAAGAATCCGATCGCGCGGCTCGTAGGAGTCGAAGTGGTCGGCGACGAAATGGAAGGTCGCATCGACGGTGATGGCGACGGTTCTGGGAAGTCGGCTGCGGATCCGGCGAGGGACGACGACCGTGCCGATCACGCTCCAACCGGTGGCGAGAATCAGGAGCGCTCCAACCACCGCCGCCAGGTCACGGCCGACAACCATGCCTCAGCTTCCCATGGATCGCCTGAATGGTGACGACGACTTGGCCGAGCCCTGGTACCCCTGCGGGTTCATCGACCACCGACAACATCTCGGGTCTACCGATATGTGCGGCTGCGGTAAGGAAGCTTGCTGTCTTCGCATGGTGGAAGACGAAGCGCGCGTCAAGGGCGCTGGCCATTCCGTCCGGGCCGTTGAAAGGAGTTTCGTTGGTGTCGGAGAGCCGACGGCGCGCATCTGGGACTGGTAACGAGGCGTACGCGGCGGGTGACCACCGAACGCCGAATAGGGCGTTGATGGGGCTGCCGAAGGCTTCGTCGACGGCTGGGTGCAGATCGGCAGTTATGGCGCGGCTTCGGCCTACGGCTTGGTCGGTTAGCCCGCGCTGGAGGACAGGGCGCCGTCGCGTGGGCGCGTGCCGCTCGCGTCCTGTTTCGTTCCCACGATGCAGCGCGCCACGCCTGGAACCCGGACCTTGCCGTCCTTCTCGAACGCGCTCACCTTCGCAATGGCGTTTGCCCGAATCCGCTCCCGCGCCGGTTCGTCGACCTGCTGAAGCGCCGCAACTGCGAGCGAGACGTGCTCGCTGATCATCTCCCAATACTGCTCGGGCGATCGCGTCACGAGTTCGACGTCGACGTCCCACTCGGCAACGTCGCGCAGCCCCGCGCCCTCGTACAGGGCACTGACATATCCCGGGGCAGCACACCGAAACATATTCGGTCCGTCCAGTTCGGGTGGCGCCACCACCGCCTCGGTCGCGATTGCCTGCATGGCGATCGTCGTCCACGGGTTTTCCTCGGGCTTGACCCATACCGACGAGCAGAGACGTCCGCCCGGCTTCAGCACGCGCGCGAACTCGGCCGTCGCCTTGCCCATGTCGGGGAAGAACATGTACCCAAAACGCACCGAGACGCTACCGAACGTCGCGTCGTTGAACGGCAGATCATCGGCGCTGCACACCTTCGTCTCGATATTGGCGACCCCTTGAGCCCTGGCTCGTCGCGCGGCTACGTCCAGCATCTCCGCTACGAGGTCGGTCAGCACGACGCGTCCCTTCGGCGACAGTCTCGCGATGCTCAAACCCGGCTCACCCGTGCCCGCGGCAATGTCGAGATGCTGTTGATCTTCAGCGATGTCGAGACGTTCGATAATCGCTGCGCTGACTGGGGCCAGCTGCTCCATGATGACCGAGTCCCACTTCTCCCAGCCCAGAGAGAGGCCGGCCCACGTCGCTCGCTGAACGTCTCGGATCTCATCGTCGCTCGGCATCGGCCCTCCCGCTATCGATGCATCCAAGGAACACGAAGGCACTCCTTGGCGGCAGTACATGATGGCCGATCCGCGCTCGCTCAGACCTGGATCACGCGGTGGCGCGAGGCAAGCAGAGCGACGGTTTTCGTGCATAGTGGCGGCTGGATGTGGGCGGGTGCGTGCCCTGTATCACAGCACCTGCAAACGGCACGGGGGCTTCCTTCGGTTTGCGGGACGGAAGCTGGGGCTGCGCCCCAGTAGTGCGGGCTTTCGTCGCTGACGTGCTGGGCGACGATCTGGCGAGGTCGCCGGTGATCTGAGAGACAACCCTCCTCCCTCTCCACTGCGGGGTCAGCGACAAGTTCTTAATGTCGCCACTACCTGAGCGTGGGGGTTCGCGTCGGAGAACCGATGTCCACGATCTCCGACTGGCGGCTTGAGCCGTGGGCCGGGACCTAACTGATGTGATGAAGGGGCGGGGCCTCCGCCCCTCGTGAAGATTCGAACGCACGTGAGACGCCGCAAATTGCAGTTGTCGAAAATTGTAAAATGTCATGGCAGGAGATAAAATAAATAACTAAATAACTATAACTAAATAACTAATTGTGCCCGAACCTCTGGGGGGGGTGGGTGCGAGATGACCCTTGACCGACCAGCAGAGTTCGAGGGATTGCCGGCGGAATTCTCCGCGGCCCTTGTAGTTGCTGCCGAAGCCGCCGACTCGAGCGATGACGCGATCGTCTCTACGAGCCTCGACGGCACGATCACGAGTTGGAACCCCGGAGCTGAACGCCTGTACGGATGGACGGCGGCTGAGGCCATCGGCCAGAACATCGAGATGATCGTGCCCGTGGCGCAGCGGTCGGAGCACTCGATGATCATGGACCGACTCGCCCGGGGCGAGCGTATTGACCACTTCGAGACGACGCGATTTCGCAAGGATGACTTCAGGGCGCAGGTATCACTGACGATCTCTCCGATTGACGGCTCCGACGGGCAGCTCGTTGGGGCTATCTGGGTCGCTCACGACATCACCGGTCGGCAACGCTCGGAGCAGCTCCGAGAGCAGTTCGCCGCGATCGTGGAGAGCGCCGAAGACGCCATGTTCAGCACTGACCTGCAAGGGTATGTGACGAGCTGGAACGGGAGCGCCGAGCGCCTCCTCGGCTATAGCGCCAACGAGATGGTTGGTCGCCTCTATGGCGAGATCCTCGAGGGAGAAGAGCTCGAAGACTTCGAGCAGGCGTTCGCCAGGGTGATGGCCGGGGAGCACCTGAGCCACCACGAGACCACGCGGACACGGCGCGACGGCACGAAGTTCGATGTGTCGATGAGCCTGGCGCCGATCTTCGCTCCAGACGGCTCGATCGTTGGGAAGTCAGCGATCCTGCACGAGATCACCGAGCGCAAGCGGCGCGAGCGCGATCTCGCGGAGAGCCTGGCACTGATCGAGCAGGCCCAGCGCATCGGACACTTCGGTGGGTGGGCCTTTGCGGTCGCTTCAAACGGACCACTGATCTGCACGAGTGAGGTGTTCCAGATCTTCGGAACCGCCGAGCGTCCCAACCTGACGCTGGAGGAGTACTTCGCGCGTGTCCACCCTGACGATCTTGAGCGTGTGCGATCAGCAGCGCTCTCGGCGATCGCCCATGAGAGCCACTACGAGCTCGAGCACCGGATCGTGCGCCCGGACGGCACGCAGCGATGGGTCTTCGTGGCAGGGGATGTCCTCGCCGACGCAACGGGGGCGCCAGTCGAGCTGGTGGGCATGGTGCAGGACATCACGGACCGCCGCGAGGCGGTAGAGAAAGCACGGAGCGTCGAGAGATAGCTCGGCTTGCTCGCCGAGAACTCACGTGACCTCATATTCCGCTCAGCGACAAGTTCTTAATGTGCCCTGTGGCCCATCGTCGTTCGGCGGGTAAAACCCCAGGGTGCGGACGTGGGCGCCCTGGCCCTGCCGAGGGACGGGGGGGGCAGGGCGCCAACGGCGCCCGCCCCTTGGTACTTACCGCGAATAGTTGCGGAAGTCCTGTTGAGCTCGGTGAGCTCGCCGAGGGCCCGCGCGGCGCTGTGGCGCGTTAGGCCAGGTCGGGGGCTGGGGGTGTCCCCCAGTAGCGCGAGCGTCTCCGACGAGCTCCAGATGGACCCTCCGGGCTCCTGGACGAGCTCCAGGAGCTCCCCTGTCGCCTTCAGCGCCTCCCGACCATCCACCAGGTTCAGGCATGAGCCGGGACCGTGTGCGGACGTTCCGGTGTTACCTGAGGAACGTGCGTGGGCGAGGGGACTTGAACCCCTACGCCCTTGCGGGCACTAGCCCCTCAAGCTGCCCAGATCCGTCTACGCAGTGGCACCAAATCGAATGCTGCCTGGTCAGCGGCCTGGCGCCGGCCACGCGATATGCCCCAGCACGCCCCCGTCCGTGCGGCTGTTTAGTAGCGATCATCATGCTCCTGGCGGTCCAGTTGGTCCCAGGGATATCGCTGAGCTTGTCCTTCTACAACCTGGTCAAGTAGAACAGCATCCTCAACACCGTCCCCAGCCTTATCCTCGTCGACTCGACAAGCGGCATGTGCTCTGCTGTGCTCTTCCTGCGGGCTTACAAGTCGTCGATACCTGTTGAGCTGTCGTACGCCGCCTACGTCGACCGCGCCAGCGAGTGCCGCGCGTTCCCTTTGCTCATAGCGCCCCTCATGTTGCCGGCGATAGTCACCGCAGGGCCGTTCGTTTTCCTGTTCGCCTGGGCAATTTCATCGACGCGCATCCCTCAGTACTTGCGACGTCACTCAGTTGACGTTGGGGATATACAGGTTCTTCACCAACGACTACTTCAGCCGGGGCCCGTTACTGGCTTCGGTTGTGTTTGCCACGGGCCCGGCACACCTAATCCTGGGTTCCGGACGGCGCTGTGTACCTGGCGGGCTGCGAGCGAATGCGCTCAAAGGTTGATAATAGGTGTGACCTCTAGAAAGGTGCCTAAATGTCCGACGACAGCGCCGCAGTGATTGCGTACTCCTCAGGCCACGAGAGCCTGCGCTTGGAGGCTTGGGGCGAAGACTCGATCAGGGTCCGTGCCAGCCAGGGGCAAATAGCCGAGGACATACCGGGCGCGCTCATAGCGGCCCGCCCGTCTGCTTTAGCTGGGGCAAACAGCGACAAGACAACCCTTGTTAACGGGAAGCTCAGGGCGCAACTCTCTCGCGAAGGATTGGTCAGTTTCTGGCGCGCTGATGACGGCAGGGAGCTGTTGTCCGAAGAGAAGGCCCACTTCTGGTGGCCTGGCCCGCGCTTATTCTCGGCTAATGGCAACGGGCATTACCGCATAGAGCAGCGCTTCAAGGCGTACGAGGGGGAGAAGCTCTACGGACTCGGCCAGCACCTCCATGGGCGCTTCGACCAAAAGGGCCTGGTCATAGACCTGGTCCAACGCAACGCGGAGGTCTCGATCCCGTTCATGGTGTCGGACCGGGGCTACGGGTTCCTGTGGAACTCCCCAGCCGTCGGACGCGTGGAGCTCGCTGCCAACGGCACTCGCTGGGTGGCAGACAGCGCTCGCCAGGTCGACTACTGGGTGACGGCAGGTGACAACCCGGCCGAGATCCTCTCGCACTACGCCGACGCCACCGGGCACGCACCAGAGCTGCCTTCTTGGGCAAGCGGTTTCTGGCAGAGCAAGCTTCGCTACCGGACCCAAGAGGAGCTGCTGGCTGTCGCTCGGGAATACCACCGAAGAGGGGTCCCGCTGGCGGTGATCGTAAGCGATTTCTTCCACTGGGAGTACCTCGGGGACTGGAGCTTCCACTCCGGGGAGTGGCCCGATCCGGCAGCAATGGTGAGCGAGCTCGAATCCATGGGCACCAAGCTCATGGTCTCGGTCTGGCCCTCCCTCAGCCCACTTTCCGCCAACTACCAACCCATGTTGGAGCGCGGATTGCTGGTCTCCAGCGAACAGAGCGCCACGGTTCATACCACCTGGCTCGAGCGGGGCCTCAGCAACTTCATCGGCGCCGCCTTCTACGACCCCACAAATCCTGAGGCGCGCGAGTACATCTGGGAGCAGGTCGAGAAGAGCTACTACAAGGCGGGAGTCCGGGTCTTCTGGCTCGACGCTTGTGAACCCGAGATGCAGCCCGCCTGCCCGGGCAGCCTGAAATTCGCCGCGGGCCCGGGGCTCGAGGTTGCCAATCTCTACCCCCGTGAGCATGCCCGCGCCTTCTACGAAGGCATGACCGGACGCGGAGAGGAAGAGTTGCTCCTGCTGTGCCGGTCTGCTTGGGCCGGCAGCCAACGCTACGGAGCAGCGGTCTGGTCGGGGGACATACCGTCCACCTTTGAATCGCTTGGCATTCAAGTACGTGCGGGCCTCAATATGGCCATGAGCGGCATCCCGTGGTGGACGACCGACATCGGTGGTTTCTCCGGGGGGAACCCCGAGGATCCCGGCTTCCAGGAGCTCCTCGTGCGCTGGTTCGAGTTCGGGGCATTCTGCCCGCTGTTCCGCCTGCACGGGGACCGCATGCCCAATATGCCGTTCGGGCCCGACATGACCGGTGGTCCCAACGAAATCTGGTCCTTCGGGGACGACGTTTACCGCATCGCGAGAGACTACATATTCCTGCGGGAGCGGCTGCGACCATACCTGCACGACCAGGCGCGGGAAACGAGCAGGACGGGTGTGCCAATCATGCGCCCACTCCTCCTCGAGTTCCCTCAGGACCATGGCTCCTGGAACGTCGACGACCAGTTCATGTTCGGCCGAGACCTGCTCGTGGCGCCGGTGCTGGAGGAACGCGCCAGGGAGCGCAGCGTCTATCTTCCGGCTGGAGCCGAGTGGACGAACGCTTGGACTGGAGCGCGCGCACCGGACGGTGCATTGGTAATCGTCGAGGCTCCCCTGGAGCAGATCCCGCTCTTCGTTCGCGATGGGGCGCGCCTCCCTGTCAGAGGACCGCAAGGCTAAGAGCGCGCGCCGATAGGCGTCCTCAAACGTTCCACCGCTTGGCCCATATCACGAGCTTGATCGTGATGATGAGCGCAATCGCCAGGGCGAGCGCGGCGGCGCGATGGATCGAGAGGCGATCGGTGTTGCGTCGGAGCTGGCCGAAGTTCGACAGCCACGAGTTCGTGCGCTCGACGGGCCAGCGCTGTCCGAGCACGACGGGACGCTTCTTCAGCCGGGTGTGCTTCGGGCCGTGCGGGCGGACCTTCGGGATGACCGAGCCGAGATGGCGCAGTGCACAGGCCTCTCGGACGGCGTCGTAGTCGTAGCCCCGGTCGAGATGGACGATCCCGACGTCGTCGAGCAACCCACGCCGCGCCAGGGCGTCGAGCGTCGGGGCGAGCAGTGTGCAGTCGTTCTGGTTGGCCGGCGCCGACACCCAGGCGACAGGGATGCCGCGGGCGTCGGTGGCAACCGACCACTTCCAGCCGCGTTTTCCCCGGTCGACGGGGTTCGGACCGGTCGCCTCGCCGCCGGAGGGCGCCTTGTGGAGCGAGCCGTCGACGGCGAGGTCGCCGAGCTCGAGCCCGATGCTCCGGTCGTAGCCGGCGAGCGCCGCGTCGACGAGCGCCTCGCACACGCCCGCCGTCACCCACTCGTCGCGGCGACGGCGCAGCGTCGACTCCGAGGTGTCGGTGATCCGGCCGGCGACGTCCCAGCTGCAGCCGGTCACGAGGCGGACGAGGATCCCGAAGAAGCACTTCCGATCGCTCGTCCGGGGGCGATGGCAGCCGAACAGGTGATCATCGACACGAGGGGGAAGGTGTCCTGCGACCGCCTGGCAGACGGCATCGACCACCTTGGGTTGGAGCGCGAGCATGATGGGGACCTCCACCGGTTTGTCGTTGGTTGGGTGCACCCGAGATCCTTCCCGGGCCACCACGACAACCGGTGGATGTCTTTGTCAGTCGCCTATCGGCGCGCGCTCTAAGACCTGCGGGTGTCGAGAACCTGGACCACAGCAAGCCCCGAAAGGTTTCCAGCCATGCAATGGCCTCGAGGGCGGCGCGATAGTCATCGAATCTGTCCAAAAAACTGGGGCCGCAGAAGTGGGATTGGCGGCCGTGCTCGAAGGGAAATCACATGGTTGGCGCTAGGAGATCGTCCCGGTTGGAGATCGACTGGTCGGACGACGCGCTCGAAATGCGGATCGATGTCGACGAAGAGGGAATCGCGCGACTAACCCGTCTTGTGCCGCTGCCGGCGGAAGACGTCCCGAGGACCGAGCGGGGCCGGAAAGAGTCCGCAATGCGAAGGCAAGGGACCGCCGGCATGCCCTTGGTGGACATCGTCGCTTCCGGTAGTGGCCGGGTGTTTTCAGCAAGACGATATGCCCAGTCAGTCGTGGGAGGTCGCCTCCGTTATGTCAGCCATGAGGAAAAGCTGCACGCTCCCTGGCGCGAACTGCAGGTCGACTTGGAGGACCCGAGCACGGGGCTTGCCGCCCAGGTCGTCTACAACGCCCTCGACGGAGGCGGGGTTCTCCGCTCCCGAGTCCGCCTCACCAACGGCGGTCACGTTCCCGTGACCCTCGAGTCCGTGACCTCGTTTCTCTGCTCAGGACTCACCGAACCGGCGGATAGCTTGAGTGATATCGACCTCCTTTGGGCGGAGAACGACTGGCTCGCCGAGGACCGCTGGCAGGTCCGAGCGCTGCGCGACGCTTTGCCCGATTTCAACCGCGCGGTCAACAAGCACGATTCCCGAGGCCGGTTCGGCGTGACGAGCGCTGGGAGTTGGTCATCGGGAACCTACCTGCCCATGGGCGCGGCCATCAATCGCCGCACAGGTAACTGCTGGGTCTGGCAGATCGAGCACAACGGAGCCTGGCACTGGCAGGTGGGCGAACATACAACTCGCGCCGAGACCTCGGAGCTCTCTGATGCCGGGTCGACGCATGCCTATCTCGCGCTGCTCGGGCCTACGGACGCAGAGCACCACTGGCGCCTCGTTCTCAAGCCGGGAGAATCCTTCGAGACCGTCCCCGTCGCAATCGCCCTCAGCAACGACGGTTTCCAAGGAGCCGTGGCCCGCCTCACCAATTACCGCCGGGCCATGCGGCGACCGCACAAGGATCATCAGATCCTTCCGGTCATTTTCAACGATTATCTCAACACCCTGATGGGCAATCCGACCACAGATCAACTCATGCCACTGATCCGCGCTGCCGCCAAAGTCGGCGCCGAGTACTTCTGCATCGACTCCGGCTGGTACAGCGAGATCGGCGAAACCTGGTGGGACACCGTGGGTTTATGGCAGCCTTCCCGAACGAGATTCCCGAACGGCCTCGTCGAGGTGCTCGATCGGATCAGGTCGGAGGGCATGATCCCCGGTCTCTGGCTCGAGCCGGAGGTCGTCGGAGTGCACAGTCCCATCGCGGACGAGCTTCCGGCGGAGGCGTTCTTCAGCCGCGACGGGGTCCGCGTGGTCGAACAGGACCGGTATCACCTCGACTTCTCCCACCCGGCAGCCACAAAGCACCTCGACGAGGTCATCGACTTCCTTGTCGAGGATCTCGGTATCGGATACCTCAAGATGGACTACAACATCAACGTCGGGCCCGGTACCGACCACGGGAACGTGAGCGCGGGTGTCGGGATGTTGGCGCACAACCGTGCATATCTCGACTGGATCGACGGAATTCTTGATCGCCACCCCAACCTCGTCCTGGAGAACTGCGCCTCGGGCGGCATGCGCACTGACTATGCGCTGCTTTCGCGCTTCCAGCTCCAGTCGACGAGCGATCAATCAGATTTCCTGCGCTACCCGGCCATCGCAGCAGCTGCTCCGACCGCCGTCGCGCCGGAACAAGCTGGAATATGGGCCAGCCCCCAGCCGGAGTGGAGCGACGACGAGATCACCTTCGCGCTTTCCAGCGCACTGCTCTGCCGCCTCCATCTCTCCGGACACATCGACCGGATGAGCGACTCTCAACAGCAGCTGGTGGCAGACGCGATCAGCGCCTACAAGCTGATCAGGCCCGACCTGGCCACCGCGATCCCGTTCTGGCCACTCGGGCTGCCGGGGTGGGTCGATTCATGGGTTGCTCTTGGCATGCGGGCCGAGTCGGCGACGTACGTCGTCGTTTGGCACCGCGAGCCGATCGATGGCACGTCTGAGCACACCAACGGGGCCGATCGCCGCAAAATCGCGCTCCCGGTTGCCCATTTCCGCGACAAGCAGCTCCTCCCAGAGGTGCTGTATCCGCAGGCTCGTGACGGCGAACTCGAATGGAACGCGCCTCGCGGCGAGCTGGTCATGACCCTCCCAGACGTGCCGTCCGCTCGTCTCGTCAGGCTGGCTCCGGTGCGCTAACAGCACAGCCAGGACAAACACCTCTGCTCTTCATGTCCGTCAGGCACCTCGCAATCATCGACTAAACGCACAAGGCGCCGCTCGCGCATTTCGACCGCGGACCGGAACGCTGCTCGGCAGAGCCGGGCTCTTGACGTCTTCGTCAGTCTGTCGGTGGCATCGCGGTGGTACGCCGTTTCGTCCCGGCGCCCCGGACACAGTCCGACACCCAACTCGGCCGAATTCGGCAAGGTCTCTGAAGCCTGTCTCAAAATGATGGGGCGAAGAACATTCCTTTGAACGACCGGGATCCGTCCACGCAGCAAGACCGAGTCGAGCACTTCCTGGTAGCGCGCTGCGACGACGGCTCAGGCTCTCGGCGGTTCGATCTTCCCGTCTTGGCCGTCCTCAAGCGGTGGCACAGCGAGCACCGACACCATGACTTCCTCGAACGTCAGCGAAGCGGCCACAGTGCGCTCGTCCATCTCTCATGCTGTTACGTATCGCTGCTCGGCTTTGGTTCCTTCGTCGGGCGTCTGACCTCCCTGACGCCGGATCGCGGTGGCCGCGGCCCGAGGGCGGACGGGCCTCCAGATGGGCCTGTCGAGGGATCTGTGGGTGCGTCATCTCTAGCATCATCAGATATCTAGATACTCAGGCTAAATGTTACGCCGGAAACGCCACGCCACGGCGCCGCGGAGGTCAACCTTCGGCGGCGGTATATGCCCGCGGTCACCGCCGGTGTCGCCAAAGGTGTTGATGGCAACACGTTCAGTGCAGGTCCCCTTGGCGGGGATATGCGAGCAGCTTGTCGGCCGAGTTCAGAATCACCAGTTTAAGTTTAAGTGCCAACCCCGAAGATTCACGTGAAAAGCCCGCAAGCACGCACTATCATTTGCAGCAGCATGAGTGGAAGCCATGTCGTCGCCCAGACCCCGAGCGAGGGGGCCGTGGCTGCATCGGCGGCGGCGCGGACCCGGCGACCGGCGCCGCAGGTTCCGGGCCGCCCCCGCCGGCGGGTCACCCTTGCGCAGATCGCCGAGGAGACCGGCTTGTCGATGGCGACGGTGTCCAAGGTCCTCA
>Ga0187865_1001156_pt1 | contig 32053 bp, 21 predicted proteins | sample June2016WEW_11_1_2_FD_132989 | JGI IMG/M metagenome (GOLD analysis project Ga0187865, IMG submission 132989) | Peatland microbial communities from SPRUCE experiment site at the Marcell Experimental Forest, Minnesota, USA - June2016WEW_11_100 | ecosystem: Environmental > Terrestrial > Soil >...
CGAGCCGCTACGCGATTACGAGACAGTGGTGCGGCTGATCGCAGGGACGACGACCGCCAAGGGCTTAACAGTGACCTGCCGGCTGGATCACCACAAGTACCCCCTCGGGCGAAAGATCACAGATGAAGAGTTTGCCCAGGTCAACCTGAAGCCCGACAAATTTCATGGCGAATGGAACTACACAATTCATCCAAGCAAATAACTCCAGTTGTAAATGTTATTTATTTACGATACCTAAGTGGCGGTCAGAATGTTGCGGAGCGGTCGGGAATCCGAAGAAACCCGCTTTTCCGGCGCGGAATCGGACGGGTTCAGGTAGGCCAGGCGGTCTTCCAGCCGGTTCCAGATGAAGTTGTTGATGAGAATCAGCCCGTGTCCATACCGCTTTTGCAGGCGCACGTTCAGGCTCTCGAAATACGACGAGCCCGCCGGGTTGTTCTGCATTGTCACGCCATTGTACGTGAACTGCGGGTATGGGACCACGAGCTGTTGCAGGGTCGTGCTGGTCCCGTTGAAGGCCGAGACGCTCGGAATCAGCCCTTTGAAGGGATTGGCGTTCGCCAGCGTGCCGGTGAGCTCGGTGATGACTGCGTTATCGCGAACCGGCAAGGTGCTCATGAACTGGCGCGGGATGTAATTGATGTTTGTGGAGATGGGCTGGTGCATGGTGTGGGAGCCGATGTAGGCCACTTCCAGCACCATCTGGCCCGGCAGTTCCCGCTGCACGCTGAACTCCCAGCGGATGGTGTACGGGTTAATGGAATTGGGGTCGAAGAACGTGATGGAATTGCCCAAAAACGTCGACGTGCCCTTCGACGAACCGGACGCTTGCAGGAAGCCGTTGGGGAACGGGTTGGAGAGCGTCGAGAGGACCGGAGGAATCAGCGGGGAGGGCAGCGGAATGGTGGTCTGCTGGCTGAACCCCGGAGAATTCGGCGCCGGAAGAAGGATGGGATCCACCATCACGCCGATACCGCCGCGGATCACGGTCTTGTTGTCCCACAGGTTCGGAGTCCAGGCGAACCCGGCGCGCGGGCTGAAGATGTGCGAGTTGGTGTTGTAGATGTTCGGGTTGCTCGAGGTAGGGAAGGTGAGACCTCCCAGTGCCTTGAAGTTGCTGGCGGGCCACTGCGGCTGCGGGTTGGCCGCATAGGCGGCGGCAGCAGCGGCGGAGGTCGAGTTGGCGGCCGTCGGGTCGAACCCGTTCACGCTGCGGTTGTAGCGTTCCGTCTCGGGAAAATCGTGATCGAAGCGAAGTCCCAGGTTGAGGGTCAGATTGCTGCGGACGCGCCAGTCGTCGTTGATGAACAGACCTATGTACTTGTCTTGGGCCGTGGTCTGGGTATTCAGGTCGAGACTGCCGGCGGTGGGCACGCCGAGCATGAACTGTGCAAAATCCTGGCCGAACACCGTGCTGTTGGCGGCGGCGGGGCTGTTGACCCAAGTGCCCGTGAAGGAGTACGTGCCGGAGGGGTTCCCGAAGGTGTACGCGCTCCATCGATACTCGCGCAGGTCGGTGCCGATCTTGATGTTGTGGTTGCCGTGGTTCTTCATCACCTGGCCGAAGAACTGGTAGATGTCGTTGTAGTTGGTGCCGTCGCTGTTGTAGCCCAGCGGCTCAAAGCTGGCGCGGGCGCCGCCGGAGGTGCTGGTGCTGCTGAACGTGATGTACGGCAGCATCTTGAATTCCGAGTTGCCGTCGATGTAGGAAGGGAATCCCAGCGACGAGGGGTCCACCGTATCGGCGGGAGAGGAATGGTTCTCGATGTAGCGCGCCCAACTGAAGCGAACGTCCGCCACCATTGTGGGCGTAATGGTATAGACATCCTCCAGAGTGGAGCCTTGGTTGATGCGGTAGAGGTAGTTGCCGGAAGCCGCGTTGCCGAGGAAATTGTTCTTATTCTGCGCCCGATAGTTGTGTCGGGCATCGAAAGAGAGCCGGTTCCGGTCGCTGACGTTGATATCCAGGTGGCCCAGTTCGTTGTCGTAGCCATCGCTATCCACGGCGTTGATGACGAAGTTATTCTGCGCGCTGGCCAAGCCCGCGGTATTCGGCTGCGGGAAGTAATTGAGGTATTTGATCGCCACCGGGTCGAGGCGGCTGGTGGGGATGATGTTGCCCGGAAATGGCGTCCGCGAAACCAGGGTGCCGGGAAGGACTCCCGTATTGGGATCGTAGATGGTGGCGGCGTTGGTGGTGAGCTTCAGCAGCGCGGAAAAATCGCCCTGCCGCTCGGCGGCTGTGGGCACCGATGTGAAGTTCTCCGGGTTGCCCGTTTCCACCGGCGAGTTGGCGGGGTCGGAATCGCGCATCCCTTCCCAGCCGAAGAACCAGAAGACGCGGTTCCTGCCGTTGAAGATCTTGGGCACGAACACCGGGCCGCCGCTCGTGATGCCGTATTGATTCTGGTGATACGGAGGCCGCGGCACGTTCTTGGCATTGTTGAAAAAGGTATTGGCGTCCACCGCGGACGTCTGGTTGTAGATGTAGGCGGAGCCGTGCAGCGAGTTGGTGCCGCCCTTGGTGATCATGTTGACCGTGCCGCCCATGGTGTGGCCGTTGGCGGCGTCCATGTCGAATGCGTTGACCCGCACTTCCGTCACCGCGTCCTGCATGGGGCTGTAGGCCATCTGATTGGTCTGGCCCGCATTGGGCGCGCCGTTCAGAAGCACCTCGTTGTGCGTGGCGGGCGCGCCTCCGATGCTGATGGAATTGGGCGCGCTGTTGTCGAACGGGCGCACCGGACCAGGCTCGTACGTGGAGATCACGCCCATTGCCAGGTTGTCCAGCATCATCGGAGTACGGCCATTGACCGGTATGTCCTCGACTTCCGCGGTGGTGATCACCTGGCCCAAGGACGGGTTGGCGGTGACCAGAATCGGCGCCTCGGCGGTGACCGTCACCTCTTCGCTCACAGCGCCCACTTCCAGGTGGATGTCGATCACGGGGTGCTCTCCGGCGCTCAGCGTCACGCCCTTTTGCGCGAACTTCTTGAAGCCCGGAGCCTCCGCCGCGATGTCATAGGTTCCGATAGCGAGAAATGGAATGGTGTACTCGCCGGTGCCCCCGGAGACCGTGGAGGCTTTGGTGCCGGTCCGGGTTTCGGTTACGACGACCTTGGCATTCGGAATCGCCGCGCCTTGTGCGTCGGTGACGCTGCCGCTGAAGGTGCCGCGATATTCCTGCGCGAATAGCGCGCTTCCCACCAGCAGCGCAGAAGCAAACAGTATGCGAGTCTTCATGTGCATAACCTTTCCTGAATATCTATGCAGCGAGTCTATTGACCAATATATGAACTGCTACGGATTATGAAGCCGGCGTCACCCGGTGTCAAGCGGAAATTCTGGAGCGGATCTCGCCCAGCTAGTTCTTGGGACTCTCGACGAGCGGCGTCCCTTCATGCTTATTCAGCGTGCGTAGCCTGCTGCTGTCTACATCGGAGCAATTGACCAGCGACAGGGCCGGCCCCTGGGCCGCGTCGATGATCACATCGTGGAACCCGATCTCCCTGGCATTGGTGCATTTAAAACCCGTTTGCGCTTGAATATGCACGTTGCTGAAGGTGACGTCTTCGATCGGCATCTCGCGCAGCCCGGTGATCTGTCCGGCGCTTTTGGACCCTCGGGCGGTGATGTTGCTGAAGTGCAGGTCGCGGAAGATGGGCGTGCCCTCGTTCACCGGAAACACGTCGGTGGGTTTGTCCGCGCCCGTGTAGAAAGTCGTGATCGTGAAGGCTTCCCGGACGTCCTGCATCACGATATTGGATGCGGTGAAACCCTCCACCACGCCTCCCCGCCCGCGCTGCGACTTCATGCGGATGCCGATATCGGTGCCCTGGAACACGCAGTTGCTGACCACCACGTTGCGCACGCCTCCCGACATCTCGCTGCCGATTGTGACACCCCCGTGGCCTCGCAGCATGACGCAGTTGGTGATGGTGATGTTCTCATCCGGCTTGCCCATGCGGCGTCCCACTTCGTTGATCCCGGATTTGAGGGTCACGCAATCGTCTCCCACGTCGATCCGGCTGTTCGAAATCTGCACGTTGCGGCAGCTTTGCGGATTGATGCCGTCGGTGTTGGGCGAAGGCACCGGGTTCTCAATGGTGACGCCATCGACGCGCACAAACTCACACATGAGCGGATGCACCGTCCAGGCCCCCGAGTTGACCAGGTGAACCTGCCCGAGCACCACGTTCTTGCAGCGGATCAGGTTGATGAGGCCGGGACGCCCGCCGGACATCTTGGCCATCTCAGCCAGTTCCGCGGGGGTCCGCTGGTCGCGTGGAATCTTGAGCCGGTCGGGCCAGCCCATCCGCCGCCACCAGATCTGGCCCTGCCCGTCGATGGTGCCGCAGCCCCGGATGGTGATGTTCTCAGCGTTCTCGGCAAAGATGAGCGAAGACATTTCCTTTCTGCCCGGAGACCACGCACTGTCGTGCTGCGGATAGTCCGCCGAATCGCCGCTGCCGAGGATCACGGCGCCGGCCTCCAGTTCCAGCGTGACATTGCTCTTAAGCGCGATCGTCCCTGTCACGTATCGTCCAGGAGGAAGATAGACCGTGCCGCCGCCAGCGCGGAAGCACGCCTCCACTGCCTTGGCGAAGGCGGCCGTTTCCTTTTGTTGGCCATCGCCCACGGCCCCGTAGTCGCGAACGTTGAAGATGTTGGAAGATGTGGCGGCGGAGGCCGATACAGCGACAAGCGCACACAAGCCAAGTCGCAAAGTGGTGCGGTGCATGGCTATAGCATACGCCGTGGCGCAAGGGGAAAAGCCTTTCGAACCGCTCGATCACTCGCAAGGCTGTTCTTGCGCCGGGAATATCGAAGCAGGCCCGACCCCGAACTCGCGGTGAGCGCTTATTCTTTTTCGTTTGAGGTGCGATAGAGTTCACGGCTGAGCGGTCCAATCCGCGGTCTGCAAATCCTCAATTTCGTGGAAGTGCCGGTCTCGGGTAACGAGGACCATCCCGTGACGTTTCGCCGCGGCAGCAATCCAGAGGTCGTTCTCGGGAAGCGGCCGCCCCTTCTCCTTCAGGCGCTGCTTCAAACGTCCGTATTCGCGAGCAACGTCGAGATCGCATGAGACGATGGCTCTGCCAACGGCGAATCGCTCCACCTTTGCCGTGTTCTCAGACGGGCGGCCGGATTTCGCAGCTCCGAAAAACAACTCGCCGAGCGCCACCGCCGGAATGAATACTCCGGCCGCCCGGTCCAGATTAGACAGCACCGTGTCGTCCCCCTCCAGCAGGGCAATGACGATGTTGGTATCTAGCGGAATCTACCACTCGCCGGCGTCAACCGGCTCGCACTCCTCATCGATCGCTTGAATCGTCTGCCGGGCGGAAACCGAGTCGAGAGACGATGAGAATTGACGTAACCGTGCGCCCTTCTCGCCCGCCGGCGCCGAAGCGGAGAGAGAGAAGCTACGAACCGGTGCACCTGCTCCTGCATGTCCGGGGGTAGTTTCTCGACTTGCTTTGCAATCTCCTGTCTGAAGTCCATCTGCCGAGTCCCGCTACCTTCCAGGATGCACTTCCGCAACGCACTGTCTACTCGATTGGCCGCAAAACGCTGGTGTTCTTATGCTCTTTCTGCATACTCTCTCCGCCCATGGCGTGGTGTAGTGGCCGGGCAGGTCGGGGACCTGCCCCACGGCCCGCCCCGCCATCCTTCCCTATCATTGCCCGCTCCCCATCGCCATCGTGACTTCATATTCCGGGAAGGCCACGATCTTGTTCAGAACGGCCGCTTCCCCCGACTCCGGGAATGCCGGCCAGGAGCCCTGCGGGATATAGATGGGCATGTCCTTTCGCAGCGGCAGCACTTTCAACTGGAGACCCTGCCTGAGTACTTCATCGCCGAACCTCTTGAGCCCAATCTCCCAATCCGTGCCGTTGTAGAAGTTGTCATCCAGCAGGCGGCTCCCGGCGTAGATCCGGCCGGCATCGCCGGCGTACTGAATTCTCAGGAAGACATCGCTGACTCCGGCCAGAGCGCCTGGCGCAACATGGATTTGCCACACGCCTGCGCGGGAAAAGTCCGAGTCGTCCGGAGCCAGCGGGTATCCTTCTGGCATCTTCACGGGAACCGATGGCGAGCCGTCGCGAGTCTTCTCCCACGTGACGCCGATGCTCTTCGACGGCACACTGGCGGCGTAACGCGTGAAGATGCCATCGCGCCCGCGCTGCCGGATCGGAACCATCCCGATCGGCGTGCGGTCCAGATCCGGATACGCGGAGAACGCCAGCTTGCCGGCATCCCGGGAGCGGAGGTACAGCCACATCCCCTCGAAAGAGAGATCGGCCTCCGAGAGGAGCACGAACTCGCGGCTGCCCAGGAAAGCCTTCCAGCAATTCTCCGCCTGCGCGCGCGTCAAAACGACAATCCGCACTGTCTTGCCGCCCTTCGGGTGCACCGTCAAGGCAACGCCGCTGCCCGGCACGATGCGGCTGGCGTTTCCCTCGACCGACGATACGCTCCGTGGGTCGAACACAAACTCGGGAGGAATGCCGGGCACGGCAAAAAAGAAGTACGTGTTTTCGCGCTCGAGTTTGCACAGCAGTTGGGCCGTGGCGTACTTCAGCGTGGCGCCGTTGAGGTCCAGGTTCACGGGCCAGATGAAGTAATCGTCCGTGGGAACATCCACCGGATGGCGGGGCACTGCGAGCGTCTCCGACGGTGTCTTCAATGTCACCTGCACCGCGCGGCGCGGCGGCAGCGGATAATTCCGCTGGTAGTTGGTGAAGAACACGAACCCGCGGCCGCCATTCATGCGGGCGGCCGCGCGAGGGGTGGCGCTATCCCGCACGCCCTCCGGCATCCGATCGGGAAAAAAGGGAGTCATGGGCGCCAGGTAGCTTCCAAAATCCTGTAGGAAAAGATGGAACGTCTTCAGCACCCGGAACGAAGGCCGCATCTCGCCGAATTCGCCCAGGGGCGCTTGAAAATCGTAGGACACCACGGGCAAATCGTTCGGATAGCCAGTCGCGCGCGATTCCTGCAAGGTAGTCAGTTTCCCTTGCGGGTTGGCCCCGCCGTGAAACATGTAGTAGCCGTACAGGGCCACACCCGAGCCGAGTTTGGTCAGCACCAGCGCGCCCACATCTTCCGCACTGATGATGGGCCGGCGGTGATAAGCCACCTCCATGCCGCCGCCCATTTCCGCGGTCAGGAAAGGATAGGCCGCGAGCTTCGCCTCCTCACTCGGGTTGGTCGTCTTCAAATCGCTGGCGATATTGTCGTCGCATCGCGCCGCGTTGAAGAAATAGTGCGGGCTGGGCGGCAACTCGCCCAGCGCCCGGTCCCAAAACGCATCCGGGTATCCGCCAAATACCGGCATGACTTCCCGCGGCGGAAAATCGGGATGGCCCCAGCCCGTGACGGTATAGAATGGCGCTTCGATTCCCGCCTCGCGCGCCAGGCGCTTGAGTTCCAGGAAGTGTGCCGCGCCTTTCCCGGGGCCTCGCGCCGCGTACTCGTTCTCCAGTTGCACTCCGATAATCGGCCCGCCGTCTTTCCAGAAGAGGCCTTTGAGCTGGCGGCCGATTTCCCCGTACAACCGCCCAACATACTTGAGATAGGCCGGGTCATTCTGCCGTGTGGGACATGCCTTCAGCAGCCAGTCGGGGAACCCGCCGTTGCGGCATTCTCCATGCGCCCATGGGCCGATGCGGACCCAGACCAGCATTCCGTGCTTCGCGCACAGCTCCACGAAGCGGCGCAGGTTCCGCTGCCCCGACCAATCGAACTGGCCCTGAATTTCCTCGTGATGAATCCAGAAGACGTAGGTCGAGACGATCCGAATCCCGCCCGCCTTCATTTTGAGAATCTCTTCTTCCCAGTAGCGCTCGGGATACCTCGAGAAATGCATTTCGCCCATGACCGGCAGCCACGGAACGCCGTCGATCGTCAAATACCGGCTGTTGACCGCCAACTGGCGGCCGTCCGGAGCTTTTCCGCCCATCCGTGAAAACTCGTCCTTGGGTGCCTCGGCGGGCTTACTGGCGTCGATGTTGACGGGCTGCGCGCAGAGTGGCGCGCCCAGAAGCGCCGCAATGAGAATCGCGGCTCCGGTCATGGCGTGACCGTCAAAGTCCCCGTGAGTACTTGCGTGGTGGAGGCATCCGCCGCGCCGTGAAAGCCGGGCTGCTTGCCTCCTACCGCGATCTCGACAGCTCCCGGCGGCGCAAGCTGGCGCGGCGTCAGCGCGAATTCCACGATCTTCTTCTCACCCGGCCGGAGTGCGACGCGCTCGAACCCCGCCAGCGAGCGGATGGGCGCCGCGCCCTGGTCCCCGCGGCGCTTCAAATAAAGCTGGACCACTTCCTCGCCGGCCAGTTTCCCGGCGTTTAGCACTTCCACTTGGATCTTGGCCTCCCGTTTGGCCGACGCCGCCTTTGCCAGGGTGAGGAGCCGGTAGGTGAACTTGGTGTAGCTCAGTCCAAATCCGAAGGGGTACAAAGGCTCGCCCTGGAAGTAACGGTAGGTCCGGCCTCTCATGTCGTAGTCTTCGAATGGCGGCAGTTGATCGGCGGACTTGTAGAACGTGACGGGCAACCTGCCGGCCGGGTTGTAGTCGCCGAATAAAACATCCGCTATGGCGGTTCCCCCGGCCTCGCCCGGGTACCACGCCTCGACGATGGCGGGGAAGTGATCGCGCGCCCACTCGACCGCCAGCGCGCTCCCATTCAGAAGCACCAGCACCAGCGGCTTATCGAGCGCCGTAATCTTCCGCAGCAGTTCCTCCTGCGCTCGTGGAAGCCCGAGGTCGACTCGGTCGCCGCCCTCAAAGCCTGGAACGGACACCTTCTGCTCTTCGCCTTCCAGCCGTGGAGAAAGCCCCAGGCACAGCACCACGGCGTCAGCCTTCCGCGCCGCGTCCACGGCCGCATCTTCGAGCTTCCTGCCGGGTGGCGCCCACACCAGCCGCATATCGGCGTCGTTTACCATTTCGTGGAATTCCACGCGGATGGGGTACAGCTTCCCAGCCTGCAACTCCACGTCCGCGTACCGGTAGTTCGACTCGTGAAGGTTGTTGGCGCTCACCAGCGGCTTTCCGTCGAGCGAGATCTCGTACGCGTTCATGCCAATGGCGCCAAGCTGATACTTGCCGGTCACTGGTGGCGCCAGGTATCCGGTCCAACGCACGCCGAAGTTGTCGTCGTCCATATCCGCGCGGGGCGCGCCGTCCCGCCACCGGAAGGCAATTTGTGGATCGATGCGCGTGAACAGCGGCTGGGGATTGGCCGGAATTTCCCCGGCGGGCTTGCCCGGAGCCGGGTAGGCCCGGCCGTTGAAATTGGCGGTGTTGAAGTACTCCGCCTGGAGCCCGTTCTTGCGGTCCGGGCCATCCGAGGTGAAGAGCGCGGAGGAGGGCACGGTCTCAGGCGTCGGCATGTTTTCCGCCAAGTCACTGCCCTGCGCGTAGAGCACCTGCGTGCGCGGCCCGGCTCCGCGGCGGATTCCTTCGAGCGGCGTCACCGGCTCGGTGGGATCGCCGTTGTAGTTTCCCAACAGCACGTCGAGGTTGTCGGCATCCGGCCCAATCACGGCAATCGTCTTCATCCCCTTGCGCAGCGGCAACATGCCGTTTTCGTTCTTCAGCAGCACGATGGATTTGCGCGCGGTTTCGAGCGCCAGCGCGCGGTGCTCCTGGCTGTCATTGACGGAGTACGGAATTTGCGCATAGGGAACCCTCTCCGGGGGATCGAACATGCCCAGCCTGAACCGCGCGGCCAGCAGCCGGCGGAGCGACGTATCGATCTCCGCCTCGGTAATGAGTTTCTGGCGTACAGCCGGAACCAGCGCGGAGTACTCCGTGCCGCAATCCAGGTCGGTGCCCGCTTTGACGGCGCGCGCGGCCGCTTCCTCTTGGGTGGCGGCCGCCTTGTGGCCCTGGTAGATGTCGCCCACCGCGCCGCAATCCGAGACCACGTAGCCGGGGAAGCCCCATTCGCCGCGCAGAATCTCGCCCAGCAGTCGCGGGCTGGCGCAAGCCGGATCGCCATTCACGCGGTTGTAAGAGCACATTACGGAGAGTGCGCCGCCCTCCCGGACGGCCGCCTCGAACTGCGGCAGATACGACTGGCGCAGGTCGGCGTCTTCCACGCGCGCGTCGAAGGAATGCCGCACTGGCTCCGGCCCGCTGTGAACCGCGAAGTGCTTGGCCGTGGCCACCACTTTCAAGTACTTGGGATTGTCTCCCTGCAATCCCTTGATGAACTGAACCGCCATGCGCCCGGTGAGGTAAGGGTCCTCGCCGTAAGTTTCCATGCCGCGTCCCCAACGGGGGTCGCGGACCAGGTTGATGTTCGGCGTCCAAAACGTGAGGCCCTGATAAATGTTGCGCTTCCCGCGCCGCACGAACTCATGGTGCTTGGCGCGGGCTTCGTCGGAAATGGCGGTCGCCGTGCGGAAGATCAGGTCCGTGTCCCAGGTGGCGGCCAGGCCGATCGGCTCCGGGAAGACCGTGGCGCGTCCGGCGCGCGCCACGCCGTGCAAGCACTCGTTCCACCAGTTATAGGCGGGCACGTCCAGCCGCTCGATGGCGGCCGACGCGTTCATCATCTGCGAGACCTTCTCCTCCAGGGTCATGCGGGAGAGCAGGTCCTCGACGCGCTTCTCGAGCGGGGCGTCGGGATTCTTATAAACCGGCGCGCTCTGGCTCCACAACGCCGGCGTCAGGATCAGAGCAGCCCAAAATTGCTTCATGCCCTATTGTCACCTGCTGCGGGGCAGCCTGTTAACCTGCGGCCGATTGGGGGTGCCCTCTGGGCCCGGCCCTTCGGGTTGGCGCCCTTCGATTCGGGGCCAGGGGCCGGGGCCGAGGCCGGTGGGACCGTCGCGGGAGCGGGGTTTTCGGGGGCGTTGGCTTCGTTCCGTAATTCTTCCCGCAGGGTTTTGAGCCGTTCGAACTCCTCGATGGCGCGGCGGTGCTGGCGTTCCGCCTGGGCCTGATAGCGCAGCCGCAGGGCAAAACTGTTGGACTGGCTGGTCAGGCGGTGAAATCCCTCCCCCAGTACGTAGTTGCGGTTCTGGGCGCGGGTGATTTCGATATCCGCAGCGAGTGCACGGTTTCAGTCACAACAATCTTTCATTGAAAACAAACGAGTTAACCTGTTTGGCGAGGTTTCTCCGTTGTATCCTGTGAATGGATGATATGAGTTCACTCAGACGAATCAATTCTTCGCGGGCCAACGGAGCCCGCTCCCGAGGGCCGATCACCGCCGAGGGGAAAAAACGCTCCTCCGCCAACGCCATCCGCCATGGTCTGCTGGCCAAGTGCGTGGTCCTGGAAAACGAATCCGGTCCGTGTTTTGACGACCTTGTGGCCCAGCATACCGAACGTTTCGCCCCCGTCGATGGTGTCGAGTTCGGCTTGATTAAGGAAATGGCTGCGGCTTGTTGGCGTATACGCCGCGCCTGGGCCATGGAGAAGCGCTTGATGGAAAAGGCTCTCCACAATCAGCCGCCCGGCGACGAGACCGAGCGCATCGACGCCGCCTTCTCCGAACTGGCCGCCTCCCCCGAGCTGGACCTGCTCAATCGCTACGAAGCCCGCCTCCACCGAATCTACCAGCGCGCCCTGCTCAACCTCATCTTGCCACGCGAACACAAATTGCGAAACGAAGCCAATCCCATTTCCGAACCCCCGGCGGCGCACCCTAGCGCGCGTGACGGCTAAACTCCCTCAGCCTCCCCGCCGAGCGAAAGGCAGAAGTTCAGCACCAGCGCCAGCACGGTTCCAAACGCGATCCCGGCGATGTTCACACCGGCTACGGTCAAACCTTTAATCCCCAGGCCGGTCGCGGCAATCAGAGAGGCCCCGGCTATGACCAGGTTCTTGTGGTCGGAGAAATCTACCCGCGCGTCGATCCAGATGCGGACTCCCATCAGGGCGATCAGCCCGTAGAGGATCAGCGTGATGCCGCCCAGGACCGGGTTGGGAATGGATTGAATGATGGCGCCGAACTTGGGGCAGAGCCCCAGCAGAATCGCGATTGCGGCCGCCATGATGAAGTTGTAAGTGCTGAAGACCCGCGTGATGGCCATCACGCCCATGTTCTCGGCATAGGTGGTTTGCGGGGTCCCGCCGCCCATCGCGGAGACGAAAGTCGCCAGGGCGTCGCCCAGATAGGCGCGGCCAAGCTGGGGGTTGAGGTCGCGGCCCATATAGCCTGAGATGGCGGCCAGGTGCCCCTTGTTCTCCGCCACCAGCACGATGAAGACCGGCGCAATCACCAGAATCGCGTTCAGGCTGAAGGCCGGGGTGCGGAACGGCGGCAGGCCGATCCAGGCGGCGGTTCGGATGTGGTCCACGGCGTGAGGGTCCAGCATGCCGCAGCACGCGGCAAGCGCGTACCCCACAATCACTCCCATCAGAATGGGCAAAAGCCGTATGAAGCCTCTCAGGTAGATGGAAACCAGGGCGGCGGTCAGGAAGGTGGCGGCGGCGATCGCCAGGCGGGTGAAATCGGCGGCGTTTGTGACCGTCAATTCGGCGTTGATGGCGTTGGCTATCGCCGAGGGGGCCAGGTTCACGCCGATAATGGCCACTACCGCTCCGGTCACCACCGGCGGCATCAGGCGGTCGATCCAGCCGGAGCCCCAGCGCATGGTCGCCAGCGCGGCGGCGGCGTAGAGGACCGCGGCCCCGGCGATCCCACACAGCGCGAACGGGACCTTGGAGGCGTCGCCGCCGGTCACGGCCAGAACCGGGCCTATGAAGGCGAAGCTCGGGCCCAGGTAGCTGGGAACCTTCATGCGCGTGGTGAGGATGAAGATGAGGGTCCCGATGCCGGTGAAGAACAAAGCCAATTGTGGGTTGAATCCCATCAGGATGGGGCCCAGCACGGTGGCTCCGAACATCGCCACCACGTGCTGCATCCCCATGGGAACCAGGCGCGCAAAGGGAATCTTATCTTCGGGATAGAGGATCTGGTTGTGGACCACTCAGGGCGTCTCCTTCAACTTCAGCGCCACCTTTTCCGCCGTCAGGGGCATCGAGTTGAGACGCACGCCGGTGGCGTCCTCGATGGCGTTGGCCACCATCGCGGCCGCCGGGATCATGGTGTGCTCGCCCATGCCGCGCGCGCCGAACGGGCCGTCCGGCTGGGGCGATTCGACGATCAGTGGGATCACCTCGGCCGGAATGTCGAGCGCCGTCGGAATCTTGTAGTCCGCGAAGCTCGGGTTCAGCAACCGCCCGTTTTCGTCGAACCGCATATCCTCATACAGCACCGTCGCCAGGCCTTGCAGCAGGCCGCCGGTGATCTGGCCCTTGATCAGATCGGGATTGATGGCCTTGCCCACATCCACCGCCAGGGCCGCTTTGAGAATTTTGGTCTTGCCCGTCTGGGTGTCGACCTCGATTACGATGCCGCCTGCGCCGGTGGTGTAGTGGACGTTGGGGTGCCCGCCCTGGCCGGTTTCCGGGTCGCTCATGGCCGAGGAGAACTCCGGCATGAACATGCCGCGGCCCATGATGGGGCCGCCTCTGAAGGTGTGGTCGGGGACCTCGATGCCGCCGATGACGAAGTCCTTGAGCGCCAGCTCCCAACCGGGCTGGGTGCGGCATTTGACCATCTCCCGTTCCAGGTAGAGGTCATCCTTCTTTATATGCAGGGCGCGCTCGATGAGATCGAAGATCTGCTGGCGCGCGTCCAGCGCCGCCTTTTGGACCGCGTTGCCGCAGCCCCAGGTGACGTGGGAGGCCACGGTCTGCCATTCGTAAGGGTTGCGGTCGGTGTCGGGGGTCTCGACGCGGATCTTCGACACCGGCACGGTGAGGATTTCGGAAGCAATCTGCGCCATGGCGGTCAAAAGGCCCTGGCCGATCTCCATGCCGGAGATGAGGATGTTGAGGCTGGCATCCTCGTTGAACTTCAAGAACGCCGACGAGCCGGCGTTGGGCGGCATGGCCGGCGCCTTCCAGAACAGCACCAGGCTCTTGCCGATGGCTTTGTGGGGGGCTGCGGGCTTTTCCGTCTGGCCCCAGCCGATGGCCGCGGCGGCGCGGTCGATGGCCTCGATCAACCCGTTCGGGTTCATGTGAGCGCCGTAGGCCAGGGTGTCGCCCTCGCGTATGGCATTCTTGCGGCGGAACGCCACCGGGTCCATGCCGATGCGCTGGGCGGCGCGCGTGATTTCGGATTCCAGGCCGAAGAAGAACTCCGAGTAGCCGAAGCCGCGGTATGGGCCGCCCGGCGGCAGGTTGGTGTAAACGCACACCGAGTCGATCTTGACGTTATCGACCCGGTACGGGCCGGTGGCCGAAAGCCCCACCGCATTCACCACGTTGGCGCCGTACTCCACATAGGCGCCGGCGTCCCACCAGAGCGTGTGATCGAGGGCCGTAATGGAGCCGTCTCTTTTCACTCCCAGTTTCACCTTGGCCACCACGCCCTGGCGCTGGTAGGTGTTGTAGAACTCCTGCGCGCGCGACCACATCACCTTGACCGGCTGGCCCTTGACCGTGGTAGCCAGAGCCGCCGCCAGGATTTCGGACGAAACGCCGGCCTTTCCCCCGAAACCGCCACCCACGTAGGGAGTGATCACCCGGATATCTTTGTGCGAGAGGCCCAGGGGAGCCAGCGCCTGGGCGAAGAGGTTGCGCTGGGTGAAGGGCGATTGCGAGGCCGTCCACATGGTCAGGCGGCCGGCGGCGTCCAGGAGCCCGATCATGGCGTGCGGCTCGATGGCGCAGTGGGCGTAGCGCGGCACCCTGTAGGTGTCCTCGAGGATTACATCGGCTTCCTCAAAGCCTTTGGCCGTGTCGCCCTTGCGGATCTTGCGCCAGTGGGCGATGTTGGTCTTCGGTTTGGGGAAGAACCACGGCACGTGCTCATAGCCGCCGAGCGCGGGGTGCAGCACCGGGGCGTTTTTCTCCAGGGCCTGGACCGGGTCGAAGACGGGGCGCAGCGGTTCATACTCCACCTCGACCAATGCCGCGGCGCGCTGGGCGGTCTTGGGATCGCAGGCGATGACGGCGCCCACCTGCTCTCCCACGAAGCGCACGCGATCCTGCGCGAAGATGTACCGGTCCTGCATGTACAGGCCGAACTTGTACGGAAAGTCTTTGCCGGTGACCACCTTGACCACGCCGGGGAGCTTCGCGGCTTTACGCGTGTCGATGCGCACGATGCGCGCGTGGGCGTGCGGACTTTCGACGATGCAGGCGTGCAGCAGTCCGGGGCCGAACTCGAGGTCATCCGCGAACCTGGCAGCGCCGGTGATTTTCTCCCAGCCGTCGATGCGTTGCACGGAATGGCCGATGACCTTGTGTTGGCAGGCGGAACCGCCTGCCCCACCTTGGCCACCTTGGCCACCTATGGCGTCGATGATGGGCGTGTAGCCGGTGCAGCGGCAGAGGTTGCCGCCGATGGCTTCCTTGATCTCCGCTCGCGTGGGCGTCTTGTTCTTGGCGAGCAGCTCGGTGGCGGAAAGCACCACGCCGGGTGCGCAGAATCCGCACTGGAAGGAGTTGTGTTTGGCGAATTCGTGTTGCAGCGGCGTGGGGTTCTGGGAGATGCCTTCGAGGGTTGTAATCTCGCAGCCATCCGTCTCCGCCGCCAGCACCAGGCAGCTCCGCACGGTCCGGCCGTCCAGGAAGACGGTGCATGTGCCGCAGTCGCCGCGGTCGCAGCCGGTCTTGGGGCTTTTGATTCCCAGCCTCTCGCGCAAAACTTCGAGCAGGGTATCGTTGGGATCTACTTCCAGAGACCGATGAACGCCGTTGAGTTGGAACCGGATGGGGATCTGTCTCATATGAGGCTCTCCCCATAGGCGGGCGCGGCGTCGCCGGCCATCCGCGCCACCGCGGCCCGGAGTCCCCGCTCGAGCATGACCTTGGCCATGTGCATCCGGTATTCCTTGCTGGCGCGGATGTCGGTGATGGGCTGGATCTCTTCGGGGAGAAGGTGCTGCGCCTCGCGGATTAGTTCATCGGTGAGCTGCTTGCCATGAAGCAGCCGTTCGATCTTGGCGGCCCGAGCCGGCACCGGGCCGACGGCGCAGAACGCCACGCGGTATTCGCCGCCCGCCAATGCCAAAATGCCGACGCCCACCTGCGCCAGGTCTTCGCCGCTGTAGCGCCCGAGCTTGACGTAACATGCGCCGCTCTTCTTCTTAGGCAGGGGGACCTTCACACCGAGCACCAGCTCGCCATTGCGAAGCGCCGTCTTGTGCGGGCCGGTGAACCAATCGGCTATGGGAATCTGGCGCCGGCCCTTGGGGCCTCGGACTAACACCACGGCTTCGTAATCGAGCAGAGCCGGTGCGCCATCGAGCGAGGGAACCGCCGAGCAGATGTTGCCGACCAGGGTCGCGCGGTTGCGCACGCCAACTGAGGCCACGGTGTGCGAGCACTCCCAGAGCAAGGGGAGCTTCTCGCGCACGATAGCGGATTCGAGCAACTCGGTAAACGTGACGCACGCGCCCACGAACAGCGCACCGGCCTTCAGCTCCAGCTTGTGCAGCTCCCGAATCCCTTTCACATCCACCAGCGCCGCGGGGGAGACCAGGCCTTCCTTCAGCCAGACCAGCAGGTCCGTGCCGCCCGCCAGCACCGAGGCGTTCTTCCCGTGGCGCGAGAGAATCGCAATGGCCTGCGGCAGCGTCTTGGGCTTGCGATATTCGAATTCACAGGTGATCGGCATGGTTACGCTCGGTTACGGGCGCCAGGCCACGATGCGGCACATCGCGGATTCCAGCTCGATGCCGTTGAGCGGGAAGGCTCCGATCCAGCACCGCTGGTTGCTGAGCTCATCGATCTCGCCCGCCACGTTTTCCGCGTGGACCATCTTCTTCGGGAAGAGCTTGATGTGCATCACCTGGTAGTAGATCTCCTGCGGGAACATCTCATCCCAGCGCTTATGGAAGCGCGCGAGGAGCTTCTCTTCCGCTTCGGCGAAGAGCTTGGGGTGCCAGTTGCGGATGATGGTGTTCATGGGGTGGTCGGCGCTGCCGCAGTCCAGGCCCAGCCACTTGAACTTCATGTCGAGACACCACTCGTGGAAGCGGGGGTCGGGGCCGGGGTGTTTGACGAAGTAGCGCACTTCGTCGCACTGCGGCTGGTTCCACGCGTAGCGGTGAAAGCCGGTATTAATAATAAGGATGTCGCCCTTGCGGATATCCGCCTTGCGCATGAGCATCTCGGGCGAATAGAGGTCGTAATCATCCACCTCACCGGAGATATCCACCACCACGCCGGGGCCGATCCATTCCTCCATGGGCACTTTGCCGATGGGGCGGCCGGCCGAGTGAAAATGAATTTCGCCGTCCATGTGAGTGCCCACGTGGTTGCTGGTGGTGATGATCTGGCCGTTGGCGCCCTGGCCCATGTGCGCGCCGGCGATGCGTTTGAAATACTGCACGGAGAGCGGCATGTAGCTCGGCCAGGGCGGGGTGTGTACGCTCAGGGGCTGGGTGAGGTCGTACAGCTTCACCTTCGACATGTATTTCAGGAAATCCGCTGTCTTCTTGTCGGTCTTCATGATCTCTCCTTATTCTTACGCGGCTTCTTCAGGGCCTTGGCAAGCCCAATTAGAGCCTCTTCAAACGGCTTGGCGGGTGCGCTGAGAATGCCGGCCCCTACCTGTCCAACGCCTGGTTTCTTGTGAGCCACGCCGGTATCGATGACCGGGAGAATGTTCTTCGCGATCACTTTGCGGACATCGATGCCCGTCGGGGTCCCGCGGAAATTGAGGGCGGGGATCTGATAGACGTTGTTCTCGGCGGCCGTGATCTCGTACATCCGCCGCGTGTAGCGCAGGGCGTCCGAGGCCGCGCCGCCTACGAACTGGACGATGGCCGGCGAGGCCGCGATGGCGAAGCCTCCCAGGCCGTTGGTCTCGGTGATGGCGCTGTCGCCGATGTCGGGGTTGGCGTCTTTCTTACTGAAGCCGGGGAAGTAAAGCGCATCCGGCACAGGCGCCGGTCCCGTGAACCACTTCCCGCCGGTGCCGGCGAGCTGGATTCCGAAATCCGTCCCGTTGCGCGCCATGGCGACGACCACGCTGCTCGGCGGCGTGTCGCGCGCGGCATCCAGCGTGGCCTTCGATGCGGCCATCGAGAGGTTGAGGAAGAAGTGGTCGTTGCCGTTGATGAATTCGAGGACCCTGGCGGCCTGCTCCGCGTCCGGCGCCGTCCGAACCACCGCGGGGGCCAGCAACCGGAAGAGCAGCGAGGTGGCCGCGCGGTTGCGGTTGTGGACCTCGTCACCCATGTGCAGGGCCTGGGCGATGATGTTCTTCAGGTCCACCTTTCCCAGCAATTCGATGGCTTTTTGAAGCGCCGGGTAGAGGGTCTCTTCCATCCACTTGAGCCGTTGCGTGATCGCCGGTCCGTACGCGCCGTAGCGCAGCACTTTGCCAAGGCCTTCGTTCATGGTGGCGTAGGCGGTGTTGCCGTATTCCTCGTTTCTGACGATGAAGACCGGCATGGACGGCGACACAATGCCGGCCATGGGACCCACCGCCGCGTGCTCGTGGCAGGGCGAGTACCCGATGGCGCCCGATGCGGCCAGCGCCTGCGCCTCCCGCACCGTCTTCGCCATGCCTTCATAGAGCAGAGCGCCGATGACGCCCCCGCGCATGGGGCCGCACATGCGCTCCCAAGTGACCGGGGGGCCGGCGTGGAGGATGACGTTCTTCCTCATGCCCGGGACCACGTCGAGCGCTCTGGCCATCCCCACCAGGAAGGGTTTGCCGGCGAGGATGATCTTCACGGCCTTCTCGTTGGCTCTGTCGATTGCGGAAGCGGCCGCCTCCACGATGCCGTCGACCTGTATAGGTGGCCGCCAGTCCACCTGGACTGCCTGAACTCCGCAATGGTCGAGGCTTTCCTTGAACGAGACGAGCCCGATGTTGACCACCTTCAGCTCGGTTTCGAACAGCTCGCGGATGGCCATCAGCTTTTCTCCAGGCTCCGGGCCATCTGCGCCGCAAACTTCGAGGACGCGGCGTTGCTGGGAAACACGCGAGCGCCCGCGGCTTCGAGGCCTTCCACCACCTGGGTCCGGTTCTGCGGATCGCGCGGTGTGCCTGTGACCGAGCAGGCAAAGATCAGGGGGCGTTTGGCCCGCGCCTCCCGGATAACAGGGGCAAGCTCGCGGACCGGGTCCATGTGGGCGCCGTAGCCTAGCACCACGTCAATCAGAATGAGCGCCGTTTCGGGGTGTCGCGCTTCCTCCAGGATGCGCCGGTTTCGCAACGAGTAATCGATCATGGGGTGCGGCCGGCCCACCGTGAAAACGTCCTCGCCGAGGTCGATGAGCGTGTGCCGTTGGCTTTTCCAGACGTTCCGGAGGGTCACAAAGGGCGGCAGGGGCACATTAGAGTAGACGTGCCGGATGCCCATGTCTCGGAATATTACCTGGGCCTCGGTGCAGAAAGTCCCGCCGCTGAAAAGGCCGCGGATGTACTTGCCAAGGTGGGGCAGGTCTGCGACCTGCCCGTTGGCAGGCCGAGGGCCTGCCCCACACGCCATCAGCGCGGCATCTTCGAGGGTGGCGGCCGGTGCCATGCCGTAGCGCCGCACGGTCTTCTCATCGGCGCCAAGAAACACGGCGATGACGGGCTTGCGGACGCCTTTCAAAGCCTTGCCGATGTTTTTCAAGACGGACTCGTGCGGAGGTTTGGAAATCAGCACGATCACGCGCGTAGCCGGATCCTGAATGAGAGCCTTCAGGCCCTCCAGGAACATGATTCCGCCGACCTCTTTCTTCACGTCCCGGCCGCCCGTGCCGATCGCCTGGGAGATTCCGGCGCCCTGGTTGGAGATGAGGCTGCTGACTTCCTGAAGGCCCGTCCCGGCCGCCGCGACGATTCCGATATCGCCCCGGTTGACCGCGTTGGCGAAGGCCAGCGGAACTCCATTGATGATGGCGGTGCCGCAGTCGGGCCCCATGAGCAGCAGACCCTTGGCGCGCGCGAACTTCTTCAGCTCGATCTCTTGCGCCAGTGGCACGTTATCGGAGAACAGCATGACGTGGAGACCGGCCTTCAGCGCCTGCATGGCCTGCTCGCCCGCATAGCGGCCGGCCACCGAGATGAGGGCCACGTTTGCGCCCGGCAGAATCTGGAGCGCTCCCTCCAGGCTCAGGGGCCGCCACTCGCCGGCGGCGTCGGTGCGGTCGCGCACGGTTTTGAGCCGGTCGCCGGCCGCGCGCAAAGCGGCGGCAGCGGTCTCCGCGCTGGCCGCCTTGACGGCTAGAAGTAGGTCGGTGTCGGCGGCGGCATCGAACTGGCGAAGCCAAAGGCCCGCGGATTTCAAAATGGCCTGGTTCTCCCGCGTGCCCATGACCACCGCGGCATCCAGTACACCCGGGGCCGCGGTGATGTCCCGCCCCACGATCATGAGCGTCACCGAGTCGAAGTACACGCCGGTTTTGATGTCGCCCTTCACAACCATGCGGTCACCTTCAGCGCGAAAAGCAGGCCCACCCCCAGATCGGCGCCGGAGCTCGCGCCCACCGCGAAGAGGCGCCGCGCGTGCCGTTCCACATCCGTCTCCGCGTCATCGAATAAGGCTTGAATGAGCGACTTGGCCCGCTCGAAACACCGGCCTTCCGCGGCCGAGCGCAGCATAGCCTCGGAGAACGGGTTGGTGCCGCGCGCGGCCTCGCGGATAGCGTGGCGCTGCGCGGCGAGGTCGATGCCAGCGGCCATCTCCAGCGCATGCATGCCCAACAGGAAGCCGGCCAGGAAGTCGTCGCCGCTGGGCGTCAGGCCGTAGCCGAGACCTCTGATCTCGGACGCGCCGCCTTCCAGATCCCCATGCGCCAGGCGCGCGACTCCGGCGCTGAGGCGGCGCGCCAGTTCCTTCTCGAAGGCCGAGGCGAAGGTTCGTCCGCCTCGATCGTCGATCAGGAAGGCGAGACTCCTGGCGGGCGCAGATTCCAGCAGCAGCTTTTCGAGAACGCGCAGATTCGGCTCGAGCTTTGCCGGTTCCAGCGGCCCCACGCGCAGCCTCGAATTGTAGTGCAGCCGGTAGCGCCCCATCCCGACTCTGCCGCCAACGTCCAGAAGCGTCAATCTTCTTCCAACTTCTCCGGCATCACGATCTCTTCGTTGCGCTTCAGCACTTCGGCGGGGACCGGCCGTTCCAGCCTGGTCTGGATCATTTCTTCCAGGTAATTCTTGACCGTGGTCTGCCAGTATTCCCTGGTGACATAGAAAACCTTGGCGCCGCCCAGCTCATGCTGGCGATCCGGCCAGGGATAGGACGGCTGAGCCATTCCAATACCCCACCGTTTGAGGCCGTTATAACTCTCGTAGGTGGCCCAGAATTCCTTCTGTTTCAAGGTTTCGAAACAGTAGTCGCACTTGGCGTAATACATGATGGCTCCGGCCCGCAAGCCTCTCCGGAAGGCCATGCTGTGCAGGCTGATATTGATATCCTCATTCATCAGACGGCCATTGCAGAATGCCACCACGTGCCCATCGATGATTCCCAGAAGCTGATACGGGTCCTTCAACCGGTTCCTGACCCAGCCCAGTACCTCGGCGTAAACCCGGGCGCCCACAATGTCGTAAAAATCATGGTCGACGTCCATCAACTTCTTGACATAAGCCAGGAACAGGGGCGCCTCCTCGATTTTCATCGGACGGATCAGCATGGTTTCCCCGCTCTTCACCTTGACCACAGCCGGCCCAAACGGCGGGATGCGCATCGGGGGTGGGGAGAGCAACGGCTCCAGTTCGTTGACATTAAAGGTGATTACTTCTTGCGAGACCTTCTCCGGCGGCGCTTTTCTCATCTGCTTTCTTCTCCCAAGATCGATTTGAGCACGATTTCACGGTGCGGGTAAAGCAGCAGGGGAGTGAGGGCGGGGAATTACAGGCCGGCCGGATCTTCGGCGAGATCCGGCCGGCCCTCGGCAGTGGCTCCGCCGCCCGGCGATGCGCCTTAGCGCCATCTGCCCGCGATGGAGGTTATACCCACGACACTGCCGGTCATGTTCTACTCCATCTAGCGACGCCCTGATTATACGCCTGAATGGGATGGGTGCAACGGTTTTGATGTGGCTCGCAAAATACGGTGACAGACCGGGGTGTCCACGCGGCGCAGGGCCGGGCCCGGCCCGGAGGGCACCCCGGCGCCCCGCACCCCGGCGCCTTGGGACACTCCCGTCAGTCACCATATTTTGCGAGCCTCAGTAATGTGGGGTGGCGCTTGAAGGGTGCGTTGATCCGAGGACAGGTGTCCCTGACATGGAGCTACTTGCGCGAGCCGCGTTGCGGGTTTTTCAACTGCGACTGCCGAACCTTGTTGCTCTTCCGCTTGGGCTTGCTGAAAACGAAGGTGCCGCTTCCCAGATACTCGGCCTGGTAGGTCTTGTCGTCCGCCAAAAGGATTCTCCTGTGAATGGATTGGATTGATCTCTCATTGTACCGCGCATTATCCTGGTGGAGAGGATGAAGTCCCGTCACAGCCTGGCAGCGGTTTTCACGCTCCTGTTCCTGCTGTATGCGGGGCCGGCTCCCGCTCAATCCTCCCGCGCCAAAGAAGTTTGCGGACTGGCCAACCGCATCGCCCTGGATCTGACGCAGATTTCGGGGATGAAACTGCGCCACCCGGTCCCTTGCGATTACATCACCAAGGCAAAGATCAACGCGTTCCTCAACCAGCGGATGAAAGACGCCGCCAGCCCCGAGGAGATCCGCGCCGAAGAGCTGGCGCTGAAGAAATTCGGTTTCGTGCCGCAGGATTTCGACCTCGCCAAGACCACCGTCGACCTGCTTACGGAACAGGCCGCGGCTTTCTACGATTACAACCGGAAGAAGCTCTTTATCACCGAGTCGACGCCCTCGGACACCCAGGAGCCGGTCCTGGCGCACGAGCTGTCGCACGCCCTGGCCGACCAGAATTTCAATCTGGCCCGGTTCATCCGCCAGGGACGCAAGAGCGACGACGGAGCCACGGCGCGGCTGGCCGTGATGGAAGGCCAGGCCACCTGGCTGATGTCCGAATACCTGGCGCGGAAGAGCGGCCAGTCGCTGAAGGACTCGCCCGCGCTCGCCTCCAGTATGAGCCGCCTGGGCGAAAGCGCCGCCGGCGAGTTCCCGGTCTACGATAACGCGCCGCTCTACATGCGCCTGACGCTGGTGTTCCCTTATACCAGGGGCATGCTGTTCCAGAACGCCGTCTGCGAGCGCGATGGGCAAGAGGGCTTCGCCGAAGTCTTCCGCCGCGCGCCGGTTTCCACCCAGCAGGTCATTCATCCCGAGGATTACTTCTCGAACGTCAAGCCCACCCAGCCGGAGCTTCCCGACGCTCATCTGCCGCGCGGCTACAAGAGCCTCATAGGCGGCGCGCTGGGCGAGCTCGATCACGCCGTGCTGCTGGAGCAATTCACGGGCAGGCAGCAGGCCGCGGAGATCGCGCCGCACTGGCGCGGCTGTAACTTCGAGCTGCGCGAGAACAAGAAGGCCGGCCGTGTGGTGCTGCTGTACGCCGCCGAATGGGACAGCGAAGAAAGCGCCAGCCGCTATTTTGCGGCCTACCGCGAGGTGCTCGAGAAGAAGTGGAAGAAGATGTCGGTGGCTTCCGAAACCGCCGATTCCGTGACCGGCTCGGGCGACGACGGGCGTTTCGATCTCCGCCGAAAAGGCGCCATCGTCACCAGCGTGGAAGGGCTCGACGCTGCGATAAACTGAGATTTATGTCGAAGCGTCGATTCCTGGCGCCGGCCCTGGCCTTGCTCTTGGTGACGGCGCCCGCCGTCGAGGCGATCAACGTGCCGCGCAAGTCGCCCGAGCTCGCCATCAACCTCAACGACGGCAAGCAAGTGCTGTTGAGCCAGTACCAAGGCAAGGTGGTGGTGGTGGCGTTCATCCTGACCTGGTGCACGCATTGCCAGAAGACCATCGGTTATCTGAGCAAGGATCAGAACGCGTACGGCCCGCGTGGTTTCCAGGTGCTGGCTTCGGCCATCGAAGACCTGGCCCGGACCAACCTGCCCGCATTCATCCGGCAATTCAATCCGCCGTTTCCCGTCGGATTCGACAATCAGACAGTGGCGATCAATTACCTGGAACATCCGCCCATGCTGATTCCGCACATGCCGATCCTGGCGTTTATCGACCGCCAGGGCATAATCCGGGCGCAATACGAAGGCGATGACAAATTCTTCTCCGAAGACCGGCAGGAGAAGAACCTGAGCGACAAGATCGAGGAGTTGCTGAAGCAAGGCGCCGCCGGTTCCAAGAAGAGCGTCACCAAGAAAAGCTCCGCCGCGCCCAAGAAGCCGAGTTAGGTCAGAGCTTTTCCAGGACCTGTTCGAGCACTCCCGCCTCCGCTACGCTGCCCTGCGCGATGCGCGCGTTTCCACCGCCGCGGCCGGCGGCCGCGGCGAGGGCCGCCTTGAGGGTTTTCCCCGCGTCGATGCCGGCATCCGCCGAGGCCGCCAGCAGCACCGAGGGAGGGTCGGCCAGGGTGGCAATGAATACGGCTTTCGGCTGCGCCGTGAAATTCTGCGCGATGGCGCGGAGTTCTTCCAGGCTGCCTTTCACGACGCGCCGCGTGACGCGCCGCACGCCGTCCGCGCCCGGGGCCGTCGCCAGGTAGAGTTCCTTGCCCTGGCAGGCCGCGAGGTCGAGTTCCAGCTTGCGCCGCGCCTTGTCGTGGGCGCGCGCCGTTTCCAACTGCGCCGCCACCATGGCCGGGACTTCGTCGAGCGGCGCCGAAAACAGTTGGGCCGTTTTGGAGAGCGCCTCGTAATCCGCGCGCGCCCGCCGCACCGCCCGCCCACCGCACAGGAATTCCACGCGGACGCTCTGCCGCACCTTCTCGAGCTTGCGGAGGAGGATCGGCCCCACCTCCCCGGTGGCGCGCACGTGGGTTCCGCCGCAAGCGTTGCGGTCCAGCCCTTCGATGGAAACGATGCGCAGGGTGCCTTCGCGGTCCGTAGGTTTGCGCAGCCCCTGGACCTCCGCCGCCTGCTGGAAGCGCACCTCGACGGGACGGTTCTCAAAGACGATGTCGTTGGCGCGCCGCTCGGCCTCCAGCACCGCGCCCGGCTCCACGGCGCCGCCTTCCAGGTCGATGGTGGAACTCTCCGCGCCCAGGTGGAAGCCGACGGTGTCGAGTCCGAACCACTCTTCGAACACGGCCGAGAGCACGTGCTGGCCGGTGTGCTGCTGCATGTGATCGAAGCGGCGGCTCCAGTCGATGGCGCACTCCACCGGTCCGCCATCGAGCGGCCGGGCGAGGTGGTGCGCGATGCGCTCCCCTGCGTCAACAACGTCCAGCACGGGGACGCCGGCGACGGTCCCGGTGTCGCAGGGCTGCCCCCCGGAAGCCGGATAAAAGGCGGTGCGATCGAGGTAGACGGTGCGCCCATCCGCGGAGCGTTCCACGATGCGCGCGGTGAACTCGCGCAGGTAGGAATCGGTGTAATAGAGGCGGTCGGTCATGGAGACACTGCTATTGTGGCAGATGGGGGTGTGCGGTTGCGCAACCCGCGCGCGGTTGGCTACAGTGGAAGGGTTGGTTGCTTTCGCAAGCGCCCGTAGCTCAGTTGGATAGAGCGTCTGGCTACGAACCAGAAGGTCGCGTGTTCGAGTCACGCCGGGCGCACCATTAATAGCAGCAACCGTAACGCCTCCCCACTCCCGGTGCTTTGGATGCCTTGCGCCTCGATGGCCAGCCCCAGTGCTCGCTCGACGTCTCCGGCGTCCAGCGCCTGCCGGGCTGCCTGACGCAATTGCCAGGCCTCGACCGCCAGCAGCATCAGCGGCTCCAGGTCGGCGCCGCAGCGCGAGCAGATACGCGCGCCGCGAAAACGCGCCTGGCAGACCGGGCACCGGTTCTCGACGCCGGGGCTGCGCAATCCCGACGAAAGAGTCGTCGGTGGCGCGTCCGGGACCTTGACAGAGGCGGCCTCGGGAGGGCGCCGCACCAGTGCCGACCAGAATGCCGACGTGGCGCGCACGAGCGCGTACGCCACTCGAACGGGCCGGGTCAATTCCGGCCCTCTACGAAGAACAGCAACTCCTTCAGCGCGCCGGCGGCCTCCTGCAACGCCGCCGCGTCGCCCGATGCCATGGCCGCATCGATTTTCTCGTGCAGGCCGATGGCCTCCTCGCGGTCTTCGGCGTGCATTTTGGCGAGCAGCCGGAGCGAACGCTCCAGCAGGCTCTCGATTTCGGCGTCGCCGCCGGCGCGCACGGGGGCCGGCATTTCGATCACCTTGGCGCCCGCATCCACCACGTCTTCTTCGAGGTCCTCCGGCGTCTCCCACGCTTCATCCGCCATCTCGCCGCGCGCCTCGTACAACTCCTGAATCCGCTTCCGCCCCGCCGCGATCTCCTCGGCGCTCTTGGCGCGCAGCGCATTGGCGATCCGGATGTGCTTGGATTTACCGGTCCGCTTTTCCACCGCCGCCACCTCCAGAATGCCGTCCAGATCGAGGCGCATGCGGCAGAGAATCTCGTTGGCATCCTCCATCGCGGTCAGGCCTTCGACGCGAAAATCCCCTACCAGGATGTTCTTCAGCGCGTCGTTGTCGTCGCCCTGATATACGTGGACATCCACCTCGGTTTGATAGGGGTGGCTGGTCATGTACTGCTCGGTGCGCGTCAAAGGCAGCGGCGTATTGCGCCGGATAATGGGCTTGTAACAGTGCGGATAGGGATATCCGCCGCGGTCGCCGAGATAGGAGACGCCGAAGGAGTACGGCGAAACGTCCACCAGCACGCGGTCCACGGCGCGCCCGGCGAGGCGCGACGCCATCACCCCGGCGCCCAGCGCCACGGCCAGATCCGGATGCACCTCCTGGCGCGGCTCCAGACCGGTCTTTTCGATGAGCAGGTTGGAGACCAGCGGCGTGCGCGTCGAGCCGCCCACCAGCAGAATCGCATCCATGTCGCCGGGCTTCTTGCCGGAATCCTGCAGCGCTTTCGAAACGCTGTCGAGCGTGGATTCCACCAGCGGACGAATCATGGCCTCATATTCGTCGCGCGAGATTTCCACTTCGAGATGCAAGGGCCTGAAGAGCTTTGTGACCAGCGCCTCCTCGCGGATCTTGACATACGGTTCGAAGCTCAGTTTTTTCTTGGCTTCTTCCGCCGCCCACCAGAGCCGCGCCTTGGCCGCCGGGTATCCCTGGCGGACATCGACGCCGTGCTGCTTTTCGAACTCCGCCGCCAGGCGCTCCGCCAGCAGATCGTCGAAGTCGTCGCCGCCGAGGTGGTTGTTGCCGTGACTCGCCAGCACCTCGGTGAGGTCGCCCTCCACCGTCACCACCGAGACATCGAAGGTGCCGCCGCCGAGGTCGTAAATGAGCACCGTGTGCCGCGATCCGTCGCCGTAGCCGTAGGCCAGGCTGGCCGCCGTGGGCTCGTTGAGAATGCGCACCACTTCCAGTCCGGCCAGCGCGCCGGCCTCGCGCGTGGCGTTCCGTTGCGCATCCGAAAAGTAGGCGGGCACGGTGATCACGGCTCTCTGCGGGCGCTCGCCCAGCGCGCGGTTGGCCCACTCCGCGAGTTCCCGCAGGATGAGCGCGGAGATCTCCTGCGGCAGAAAGTCCTTGCCGCCCACGCGCACTTTTTCCTCGCTGCCCATCTGGCGCTTGATGCTGCGCACGGTGCGCTCGGGGTAAAGCGCCTGCTGGTTGCGCGCCGCCTCGCCCACCAGCAGTTCTCCGGCCGACGAAAATCCCACGCAGGAGGGCAGCATGCGCATATCTCCCGGCCCGAGCACCCGCACCTGGCCGCCGGTGAACGCGGCGATCTCCGAATTCGTGGTCCCTAAGTCGATACCGGCGATCAAATCACTCATGTTCTTTTCCCGCCGGCGCGCAGGAAACCTTCACCTGCGCCGGTCGAAACAATTCTCCATTCCATTCGTAACCACTGCGGTAAACCTCAATCACCGTGCCTTCGGGAACGGCGCTCGATTCCTGGCGATCGACAGCGTTCATCCGCCGCGGATCAAAGGCCTGCCCCTCACAGGGAATTTCGCGCGCGTTGAATTCCTCCAGCGTCAGATCCAGGCGCTCGAGTCCCAGCTCGTACCCTTTCTTGAAGGCTGCGAGCGTTCGGCCGGAGGCATCCTCGCCTGGCCGCGAGAAGAGGCGCGCGCGCCAGCCTCGCCGGGCGGTCTTCGAGAGCTCCGCTTGGCTGGCCCGCAGCGATTCCAGGCCGCGCTTCAGCCGGTCGCGCAGATCGACCAATACGCCAAGGAATTCCGTGCGGCAGCGGCGCTCGGTCTCACGCAGCAGGTCGCGCTCGCGTTCCACCATCCGGCTCGCCTGCGAGCCCAGCGTGTCGTTCAATTCCTTGAAGGACCGGCCCTGCAGCTTGACCTCCTGCGTGAGCGCCGTCATGGCCGCCCACAGAGAGTAAGCGTCGGCAGGCGCCGGACGCGCCCGGCCCTCGCCGTCGCCTGCCATGGCCGCCAGAATTTCCGCCTCGACCCCGCGCGGCGGCTCCTCGGCGGCGAGCGCGCCGTCCAGCCATTCCTCAAAACGCCGCAGGATCTCCTCCCGGCTCATCTCCCCGATCACTTTCCTTTCAAGACCTCCAGCCACGGCTGCGGCCCGGCGAACCGGCGCGGCCGTGCTTTGAGTTCGATAATGGAAACAAACGGCACAAAGGGATCGACGGAAAGCAGCCTGTCCCGCATGCGCCGGCGGGGATCGCGCAGGCTATCATAGGCATCGCGAATACGCTCGAACTCCTCGGGCGTTCGGTCCGGCGGATGTTCCTTCACCTGGCGCACGTAAGCGGCGCGGATCTCTTCTTCGCCGGCATCCTGGTTGACGCCCAGCACTTCTCTGGGGTCCATCATGTGCGCCTGCCTTTCCTGTGTCTCCCGCCGAATCCCATCCCCGGTCCGAACAGCCGGTTCAGCAGGGAATCGAGGGACTCGCCGCGCTGGACGGACTTCCTGGTCTCCTCGAACAGGATTCTCGCGATCTCCGGCGGCATGTCCGGCGGGAGCGCCGTTTCGCCGAAAATCGCGTCCAGGTCGACATCGCCATCAACCTCTTCGATATCTTCGAGTGGACCGGCGGCCTCTCCGCGCGCGCGGCGGCACTCGGGACACCTGCACAACGCCCCTAAGAAATCGCTATAGTCGGGGCCGGCGCGGCGCGCCGTGGGGAACGCCCGTTCCGCCTTCTCCTTTTGGAGCACCGTGGATGCCTGTTCGAGGGTGAGGGAGAGATCGCCGAAAGCGGAATCAGCAATCAGTTCCAGGGCCTTCTCGACCACGTGCATCTGGCGCTGCTGGCGCGCCAGCTCCGCCGCCGCCACGGCGCACACCGCCCACCGCCCTTCGTCGTACTTCGGCAAGGACTGTGCACGCAGTAGCAGAAAGCTGGCTTCGGTAGGACCGCCGCGCTCCAGCCCGGCCGCGGAAACCGCATAAGCCAGCTCGAAATGCTTCGCGCACAGGCCCGCCTCCGCCAGGGCCTGAAGCTGGCCCACATTGAGCGACTGGCTGCCTCGCGGGAATTGCTTCGCCGTTTCCACCAGCCAATCCCCGGGAATCGGCTGGCTCATTTGCATGTCCTTGGCCAGTTCGGCTACGCGAATCACGGCCTCGGGCAGCACGGCGCGCTCTGTTTTGCCGAGCATCTCGATGGGGGGCGGTTTTTCGAGCGGGTCCTGCTTCGAGGCATTGGCCACGCCGAAGATCAGGAGCGCGGCAGCCGCTTTGCTTCCGAGCACGCGCTCCACTTCCGCGCGATGCGCGGCGGCCCCATCGCCGGCGCCGCGAACCGCGCAGACCATATAGCGCAAGGCCACTAGGTATGCCGGCCGGTCGCCCTGCTGGGACTGAGGCAGCGTCTCCATCTCAGCCAGCTTCTCCTCCGCCAGATTGGGCTTCTTCTGCTGCAGGTGCCGCAGGGCGCTCCCCGCCAGCAGACGCAGCCGCGCTCTGCGCACGGCGGGATGAACGCTGTCGATGCGCTCCGCCTTGGCCAGATATTGCAGGGAGGTATGGAACGCGTTTCGCTTCTCCTTCTCTTCCATCAGGAGGAGAATCGGTTCGATATCCATGGGGCGGATTTTGTGCCACGCTTCGGCCACTCTCTCGGCCTGCCTCGCCCGGCCGCGTTTCGCCCAGTCCATCCATTGCGAAAACGATTCGAAATGCGGATCGAGCGCGCAGGCGCGTTCATACAGCTTTTCGGGGTACAGGAAATACATTTCCTCGACGGACTTTTTGTTTTGCCGGGGGGTGGTTTTTTGCAGATCCGCCAGCAATTCGTGAGGCAGCTTTTGCAGCACGCCCGCCATATGGAGATAGAGCGTGGCGGCTTCCGGGCCGTTCGCCGCGAACCATCCTTCGCGCACCGCCTGTTGCCGGAACTCATCCCACGCCGCGCAGGCCATCGCGACATTCTCAGGGTCCCCGACCTCCTCCATCCCACGCGCAAATAGCCTCAAAACATAGGCGTCCTGCCGGGCAGCCCCGCCCATGGCCGCACTGACTTTTTCCTTGCTCATGCCGGCCACCGCGCAGCGGACCGAAATGTGCTGCTTCAATCTCTCGATCCGATCGGGCGCAGTCTCGCGGCACGCCCGCACGGCTTCGCGGATGCTGTTGAGAATGATTCCGTCTTTGTGCGAGTTGAAAGCCCCCTCCAATGCCTCAAGCGCCTTCCGCAGCACCGCGGGATCGGAGGTTGTGGACGATACCAGCACGGCGGCTGCGGCTGTCAGCCCCACCGGCTTGCCGCCGAGCATCGCCTGCATGGCTGGAACCAGCCGCGCCGGCGCGGATTCCGGCTGGATGGCTTCCAAGTACCGCCGGCATGCTTCGTCTTCCCCCCGATAGAAGCAGGCGATGGCGCGCACCAGCAGTTTCCAGGGCGCCAGGGGGCTGCGGTGCGAAACCTCCGGCAGTTCGACCGCCTCCTCGCCGATGGGCCCTCCAGTCGCGGCGAGGAACGCGCGCTGCAATGCGGACGCGGCCTGGCGCAGAGCGTGTTCCGAGGGCAATACGGCGCACTCGGCCAGCGCCGCGAGGTCACCGGCCTCGCGCGCGATGGCCGCTTCGATGGCGGCGCGGCGTTCCGCGCTGATCTCCGGATCGTTCAGCGGCCGCACCAGCTCTTCGAGCCGGCCGGAGTCGATTGCCCCGAAGCCGCGGCGCCCATTCAGCCGCTCCCGTGCGGACGGGTAGCGATCGCGCACCAACTCCAGCATGGCCTTGGCCTCCGCCGCCAGGTTCCGATCGATAAGCGATTGAATCCGCGCCGCGTACGCATCCACCAGCAGCGCTTCGGAGGCGGCCGTGGCCTGCGCCTTGTGAATTTCCTTGGCGGCTTCGACCGCGGCCTTAGGTTTGCCGTTGGCGATCAGTTGCCGGACGCTGGCCTCCGCTCCAGCACCGAGAGCGCGCCCATTCAAAGCGGGTCGAGCGGCAGCCCCAGGAGATGGCCGGTTCTTCTCAAATCTATACGACACGCGGTTCCAGGCTCTTTCTTCTCGGGGGATGTCACCTAATTATGCCTGGATCGGGGCGGAAATGTCATCCTACGTGGGCTAGCGGGTTCTTAACCGCTTTGGGGGAAATGGAGGCTGGACGCGCTTGTGGGGCAGCTGGGCAAGCTGCACGCCGGTTGTCTACCGGCGCAACTGGCGGGTTGCCAACCCGCCGCAGGTTTCCAACCTGTCCCACGAACCCAGTTCACGCCGCATTTCCCCAAAACGCACCCCGGGCCAGCTCCGTTCAGGTCTCCACCAACCCCGCGCCAACCGAATCGGGCGCGCGATTCAGGGCGCTGGGTCCGGCTGGCAACATCGAGAACATCCGTGCCGGCGACGGTTATCGCCAGGCCCCGCGCAGAGCTTCCGAATTCCGCCGCATCCGACGCGCTTCACCTTGCGGCAGCGTGCCACGAAGACGCAGCGCTCGCCTTCGGAATCGCTCCCGCACGGTGAAACCTGCGAGAGCGCTGTTGTCGAAGCCCTTCTTCCGCCCCTACCTTCTTGACATTTGGCACACCGGTTATTTTGGTCATAAGGACCATGGGAGGTGTGCAGATGGGCGTACGTCATGTGGAACGCGAAGAACTCCGGCGCCTGGAGTCGAA
>Ga0187865_1001157_pt1 | contig 32008 bp, 15 predicted proteins | sample June2016WEW_11_1_2_FD_132989 | JGI IMG/M metagenome (GOLD analysis project Ga0187865, IMG submission 132989) | Peatland microbial communities from SPRUCE experiment site at the Marcell Experimental Forest, Minnesota, USA - June2016WEW_11_100 | ecosystem: Environmental > Terrestrial > Soil >...
GATGTATCTAACGCACATCGACGCCAATGGAAACGATAGCCCGGCCATCTATATCGATAACTCGACGGCGGCCAACCGCGCCGTGAACCTACCTGAGTTTGTCAATATCCCGCCCGGCGGCATCGAGAACATCAATGTGCCGCTCTCCGACCTCTATCGTGTCATCGATCAGGCGGTGGATCTTGGGAACAAGGGCGACCATTCCGGCGCGCTGGCCAAGTTGCAGGAAGCTGTGGAAATAGACCCCAATAACCCGATTGCAAACAGCGACCTGGGCATGGCGCTGGCGGTTATGGGAAACAAGAACGATGCTATTCCATATCTCCAGAAGGCCACTCGACTCGACGGCGATTTTCTTCTCGCTTACTATAATTTGGGAAACGCGCTGGCGGCGGCCGGTCGGGAAGATGAGGCCATCGATGCGTGGCTGAATACGGTTCGCATTCAGCCCCATTTTATGGAAGGCCGCGAGAATCTCGGCTACGCATACTACAAGCAGGCGAAGTTTACCGATTCGCTAGCACAGTTGCGACTGGAGTTGGACTCCACGCCGGATCGGCTCTTCGCGCTCAGCCTGGCCGCGACTCAGTTGGCGACCTGCCCGGATGACTCGATCCGCAATGGCGCCGAGGCGCTCACGTTGGCCGATCGAGCGAACAGTCTGAGCGGCGGAAAGAACCCTGTTATTCTCGACGCGCTGTCGGCGGCTTACGCCGAGAGCGGCCGCTTCGACAAAGCTGTCGAAACCGAAAAGCAAGCTTTAGATCTGGCGTCGCAAGGAGGCGATACTTCCGTAGCGGCCACGCTGAAGGCTCACCTGGAGAAGTACTCATCGAATCAGCCCCTCCGCGAACCGCCTGATCCGGCATTTTTCTGATGCGGGTTTTCCGGACCTGATCGATAGAGCGGAATTGCTCTCGCAATTCGGGCTGGGGAAGGCCACCGTTGTCGACAAGGGGAGCTTTCTTGGCACACCGGCGTCAGACAGGTTCTTACCAATGTCAAGGCCGATCGGATTCTCACGGTAGTTGAGAGTCGATAGACTCCGGCTGCAGCAGGCTGCCCACAAAACGATCCAGCCGATACGGGGAAACAATCGTCCTTCGCGGGGCTTGGGATGCCCAACCCTTTGGGCCTCCTGCACTGCATTTCACTTCACTTCGGACGCGCATGCGTTGCAGGCGGCTCTTCCACTTTCATGATCCGGTCCACAGGAGGATGATCGATTCGTTGCACAATTCCACTCGGCCAACGAATCTCTACATGATCCAACTTCGTCTCGCTGCCAAGACCGAAGTGCGCGCGGCGATCGCTCGACGACATGAACCCCACGCTTGTTGTCACATGGTTATAGAGAGTCCTCCCGGAGCCGGTAGTCACCTTGATTTTTGCGCCGATACCGTCTCGATTGCTTTTGTGGCCCCGCAGGTCGAACATGATCCAATGATTCTTGACGACCCCATTGTTCATGAGGATGCGCGGCCTCTCGCCCAGCGACGTAACCACCAGATCCATAAATCCGTCGTTGTTAAGATCAACAAAGGCCGCGCCTCGCTGATAGCCGACGAAGGCGAAGTCCGGGCCCATCTGCCCGGAGACATCGACCAGCCTTCGGCCCTCCAGATTCTGGAACATGGTGTCGTGCTGCCTGGAGTAGGCAGTCAGATTATCTACATCTCCATTGGCTGAATATATGTCTTTCCAGCCGTCATTGTTGTAGTCGATGAATCCAATGCCCCACCCTGCCAGGTCGTGGGTCAGAGACTCGAGCCCGGTTTCCAATGTTATGTCGGTAAAGAGCTTTCCACCCTCGTTCTTGAAGATGCCCCACACCTGATCAATAAGGTCGTTGTAAACAATGTCCACCCATCCGTCGTTGTCGAAGTCTTTTGCGTCGCAGCCCATGCCAGACACCTTATCTCCCCGCAAATTGTATGCCACGCCATAATCGATGCCTCTTTCCTTGAAGGTTCCGTTTCCCTGGTTGATGAAGAGGAAGTTCGGTTCGGTGTCGTTGGCAACGAAGACATCCATCAGCCCATCGCCGGTAAAGTCCGCGATGGATATGCCCATCCCTTTGCCGAGAGCCTTTCCAATTCCGCTCGAGTCGGTAACGTCCTTGAAATGGCCGTGGCCGAGATTGCGGTAGAGCCTCGATGCAACGCTCGGGTATATGGTTGGACTGCAGTACTCCTCGCGGTCGGCGTCCATGAAGCATTGTATGTCCGTTTGTGGCGTCCATGTAGTGTAATTCGCAACAATGAGGTCGAGCAGTCCATCGTTGTCGTAGTCGAACCACGCCGCCCCGACACTGAGAAGGTTTGGCGGCTTGTGGTCCAGACCAGAACCAACGGTCACCTCCGTGAATGTACCGTTTCCGTTGTTATGATAGAGAGCGTTCCTTCCGGCATTGCAGATAAAGATATCCTCATAGCCGTCGTTGTCGTAGTCCCCCACGGCCACGCCGATACTGAGGCCAAGGTTCGCTCCGCTGAGTCCGGCCTTGGCGGTGACATCTTCAAAAGTGCCATCGCCCTTGTTGCGCAGCAAACAGTTGTAAAAGGCGGGCGTGGTCTTTTTGAGTCCCGGGAACGTGGCGCCGTTGGTAAAGAACAGGTCCATGTTGCCGTCGTTGTCGTAGTCGATTGCTGCAACACAGCCGCACATCGGCTGAGGGAAGTATTTCCGTCCCGTGTAATCGACGTTTGTCCAGTAGGAAAAGTTCGATCTATTGGCGACATCAGTGAACCAAACGGAACCAGCCTCCGCCGAAGAAGCGCTCGACGACTGGCCTTCAGACTCAGATTGTGCGAGGGCGGAGCGGGAGGCCGCGGAGGCAATAGGCGACGCCAATTCCCGAGAAAAGAGCCGGCGAAGGCCCAAGCCGGGCAGGGAGGCGGCAAAGGCGGCCAAAAGATCTCTGCGGGTCATCAGAGCCATTGTAGCTCAGTGGATATTCTCGGTACGTGGGAGCTGCGGCGTATCAGAACCGGGTTAAGCTGAAGCTGCTCTGGGGTTTTCGCAGCCGGCTATGGCGGAAATCGGACTGGTACGATTCGCACGGCTGGCGTTGCAAGTCAGCAAGCGGTGCTGCCTGCTCAGCGCGCCAAGTTCAGCAAGCGTCAGCTCACACAACCGCAGTTGCTGGCAGTGTTGTGCCTGATGCGCTACGAAGATTGGACCTTCCGCGAAGCCGAGGTATGGTTCAGCTAGCACTCCGAGTTGCATTCCGCCTTGCAATTGAAATCGGCGCCCAATTAAACCACGCTCCATCGTTTCCTGATGGGGTTGCAAAAAGACGATGCGGCTCGGGTGATGAGTGCGGTCATGCAACGTATGCCTGGGAGGCGGCGAAAGTCTGGCCCGAGCTTGCCAAAGGGTCCTGCACGGCAGCCGTCGATGCAACCGGGCTGCTCCGGAGGCGCGAGTGTTCCATCTGGACGCGGGTAAGGGCCAGGTGACTCACGATTTCCGGCCCGTTTCCCGGAGAGGTAGTCTATTGGAGTTGCGTGCGCAGGGGGAGGCCGCACTTCGCACAACCCCGCTGCGGCACGAACTGGCGGATTGGTATGCAGCCCGGCGCGGCACGAAGGAGTAGCCGAATTGTCGGAAAGCGGTCCCAGATTTCGGTGACGCATTTCGTGACAGCGTGAACTTACTCCGCAGGGTGAACGAGTTATGATCGTACAAAGGAACAATGGGATGAACAAGATCAACAAACAAAAAAATGAAGACGGATTGAGCCGACGCGATTTTCTTCAAAGCAGTTCGGCCGTGACGCTGGCGACGGTGCTTGGCGCTGTTCCTTCAGCGGCCCAGCCTGCGCGAAAATTAGCCCCTGCCGCACCAGAAGGGAATAACGTCTCCAAAGATTTCAAACCGGATGCCGGCTTTCCCAGGGTTTGGATGTCAAGCCCAGAGAGCGCCCTTCCTACCGCCAGTTTCGAGGATATTGTCTCGCATGGTGTGCAGGTCATCGAGACCACCGATATTCAAAGCGCCCGCAAGTACGGTTTGCAAGTCATGCTTGCAAGCGATGTTGACGGGATGTTCATGGGAGAGATCATCGGGCCGAAAGACGTTACGCAGATGGGGCTGACGCCCGAATATGCGGTAGCGATTGCCGGCACCTATGAGGATCTCAGCATCGATTCGCATACGTTTCCGTTTGCCAGGGGCAAACACACCGTCGAAATCGGTCTGCCGTACCATTTTGCTCCTTATGATTGGAAGACCAAGAAGTACTTTACCGACAACCACACATTCGATAACTACTTTGACAGGAGAATTTTTTCGACCGACCGGGCGTTCAAAGCCGAAGTGGTCGTCAAACAGCAGGACTACGACGGCAGGCCGCATGTGGCGATTGTCCCCGCAGTCATCAGCGACCGCGGCAGCCTCAGTCTGCGCATCACGTTCGACCTGACCAACGTAGAGGGCGATCTGGACCACACGATGCTCGCTGTCTATTGGCGCACCAACCAGCTCAGTCCGGCGGCTGCTTCAACCCGGGAGGCCGCGGCGCGGGCGGTCCGGGCAATGCTGGATCGGTTTACCCGCGAAAACGGCGGCGTCTTTCCCGACGATGTGATCCGTGCTATGCGGTACGGGGACGAATGTTTCCTTAGGACCGGCTTTGTTAACTCACCGAAATGCGCCCTACCGCTCTATGACTACTCTGACAGCGGAATCGCCGGATATCGCAAGCTCAATGGGATCGATGAATACCCGCGCGCCTGGGGGTTCCCCGAGGTCTTCGGCGTAAACGCCTACCGCGACTGGCTCTATGCCTTTCACACCTCCACGGCCGAACTGGTTAAGGCCGTCGTGACCGAAGCCCACAAAGTCTCGCCGCGCCTGTTGGTTTTCCGCAACACCACGCGGTTCAACCCGACTCCTTTCGCCACGCTGGCGAACGACCACGACGGCTGCAGCACCCAATTGCTGGCCCAGCAGTTCGATATGGTCAATCCCGATCCATATCCGGTTTGGCGCACGGGCGATTCGCAGTGCACCAATGCGGACCGCGATCCGCGAGCCGGCTATATTTCAGCCATGATTCCGCTGGAAAATGCGTACTGGAGCGGGTTGGTCAGGCGGTTCGGGAAGAAGCTGGTGCCATGGATGCAGGCGCACACGTTCTCGTACGACCTGCAACACCCGTCACCGAACGATGTCCAGCGCATGTACCAGCAAGTTGTGGCTTACAACCCGGACGGCATTATGTGGCTGGGATACGATCCGGGTGCTACGGCGGAATCGACGCCGTATGGAATGACACTGCCCGATGTGAGGCCCGAAACCTGGAAGGCGCTTCGCAGCATCCACGTCCGCGCGCGACACGACCTGGGACGGCCCAAGAAGGTTCCGGACGTAGCCGTGCTGCGTTTTTACGCGGAACGCTCGCTGGTGGACCTGGAACGGCGCCATCTTCACGATCGTTTTCTCACCGAGCAAATTCTGACTGGGCTGACGATCGACCTCGACATTCCCTATGACGTCTTCGAGTACTACAAGCGCGAAGACCTCGATTGCCGCGAGCTGCGCGGCTATCGGCACGTCATCCTGTGTGTTGCCGACCTGGAAGGCCTGCCGCTCGATGAATTGCAGAAACAAGGCATTCCGCTCTCGATCGTCTGTTGGGATGACGCGTCGTTGACCGCGCATTCCGAGTTCAGCGGAGTAACGGAGCTTCTTCAGCTTCCCGGCGAAGCGGTCGGGGTTACGGAGCCGGTATTCAAGGGCGCTGCCGTTCCTGAGAATTACACCGGGATCATCGAGTGGAAGAGCAACCTCGATGTGAAAGGACCATCGGGCGTAGTCATCCCAGCCGGCCTGGCCTATGGGGCGACGCTGCGGCCCGAAGCGATCTGTATCGCCAAGGCGGGCGACGAGTGTTGTGCCTGGCGATACAAGAATGCTACTTTCTCCAGCTTTCTTCCCAGGGACCCATTCGATGACGGCGAATACGTTCGCTGGTTATTAGGCAAAGACAGGCCGACTTAGGGGAAAGAGAGAAGACGTTGCGCGCAGGCTTGTCGAATTGCAATGCCGGTGAGGGAATTCTGGAGTGCGCTGGACAAAGTACATCGGTCGATGAAGTAAATAAGGAGTTGGGAAATGGATTCTTTCACTCGGCGATCGTTCGTCAAGTCGCTCGGTCTTGCGGCTGGTCTAGGTTCTATTCCGACTATCGTGGAGGCGCAAAGTGAGAGTTCGATTCCAGATGTGCCGATGCCGGTGACGGTTTCCGACCCCAAAGGCCTGCGATTCCGACAAGTCCACCTCGATTTTCATACTTCGCCGCTCATCACGGACGTGGCTGTGGACTTCGATCCGTCGGCATGGGTCCAGACGCTCAAGGATGCCCACGTCAACTCCATCAATATATTTGCTAAGTGTCATCATGGCATGGCCTATTACCCAAGCAAAGTAGGTCCGGTTCACCCCGGCCTGAAAATCGACTTATTGGGAGAGCAGATTGCCGCCTGTCATAAGGCGGACATTCTGACGCCGGTCTACATTACAGTCATGTGGGATCAGTATGCCGCCGAGCAGCATGCCGACTGGCGCGTTCTTGACGAGCATGGAGCATTTGTTCTTCAGAATGGAGCAGTGGGCGGCGCCGCCCCCTTGGAACCCGGGTGGAAATGGCTTTGTCCGAATACGCCGTATCTGGATTACATCAACGCGCAGGCCGAGGAAGTGGCCAGGAACTACGACGTGGATGGTTTCTGGTTTGACATCATCCTAACCCCGCCCAATGGGTGCTTCTGTCACTACTGCATGACGGAGCGGGAGAAATTGGGGCTGGACTCCACAAAGCCGGATGATCGCCTCAAGCATTTTGCCATGGTGGTCGAACGCACGATGGATCGCCTGCAGACGACGGTGCGCCAGTACCGGCCCCATGTTCCCACGTTCTTTAACGGTCAGGTGCATGTGGGCATGCGGCGCTATCTGAAGCACTACACGCAGATCGAGGTGGAGTCTCTCCCCGGCGGCGAATGGGGGTACACGCATTTCGCGGTGATGTCGCGGTACGTGCGCAACCTTGGCCTGCAATATCTCGGCATGGACGCGCGGTTTCACCGCGGCTGGGGAGATTTCGGCTCGCTGCGCAATCAAGCGGCATTGGACTACGAGTGTTTCCGGATGCTGGCTCACGGGGCCAAGTGTTCGCTCGGCGACCAGATGCATCCGCGCGGGCGGCTGGAGAAGGCTGTCTATGACCGGATCGGCAGCACCTATAAGAAGGTGGAAGAAAAAGAGCCATGGTGCATCGGGGCGCAGGCGGTCACGGAGATCGGCTTTCTATCCACATGGAAACCCACGACGCCGGAGCCGGTCGCTACGTCGGACGCCGGCGTTACCAATATGCTGGCGGAGCTGCACCAGCAATTCGACGTGCTTGACCGCGATTCCGACTTCTCCCGGTACAAAGTCCTGATTCTTCCCGACTCGCATCGATTCGACGAGAGCTTGCTGCGGCAGGTGCGGAGCTATCTGGCCGGAGACGGCAAGCTGATCCTCAGCCACGAATCGGGCCTGGATGTGGACGGCAAGCAATTCGTGCTGAGCGAGATGGGGGTCGAGTACTTTGGCCCCTCCCCTTACCCTGGGGATCTCGGTGATTACTTCGAGGCCCTGGAAGGCGTAAATGATGACATAGATCCCATGGTGCAGTTCACCTATGCTCGGGGTTCTATGGTTAAGGCCAAGCCGGGCACTGCTGAGTTGGCTCGGTTCTGGAAGCCCTACTTCGACCGCACATATGAGCACTTCAGTTCTCATCATCAGACGCCATGGGAAGAGCCTACGGATTACACGACTGTCGCGCAACGCGGCAATATCATCTATATTTCATTTCCGATCTTTGAGTCCTACGCTAACAACGCCTACCGCTGCCATAAGTTGCTGGTGAGAAATTGCCTTCGCCGTTTTCTGCCCGATCCGTCGATCAAGGTGGAGTTGCCCTCGACGGCCGAGGCGACGGTGACCGAGCAAAACGGCAAGCGAATCGTCCATTTATTGCATTATCCGGCTACCCGTCGCGCCCCGGATCTCGATATCGTCGAGGAAGCAATCCCGCTCGCCAATGTGAAGATTGCATTGCGGACGGCTAAGGAGCCTTCCCAGGTGTATCTGGCGCCGCAACGGCAAAGTTTGAAATTCGATTTCGAAGACGGTTACGCTCACACCGTAGTGCCTTCGGTCCAGGGACATCAGATGGTAGTGTTCGAGATTTGACCGGTGGGCCCATGCTGGCTTCCTGGATTCGTACCTCAACAGTTGACGGTGTGATGGCAGGGAGGTAAATCGTCCGAGTCGCGATTTCGTTATTGCTCGCGACGACACTTTGGTTGTCGGGGATACCTCGGCTGGCGCCTTACATCCCTTGGGAATAACGAGCCATGCCGATCGCCATTGGGCCGTAAAGAAGAGCGAACTCGATTTGCGCGAGTAGATCGAGGGGCTATCGATATAGCCAAAGCCGGACCGGGACGCCGAGCTGCGCGCCTTGCTTACTTGAGCTCCAGAACGATCAACTCAACGGTATCTGTGGGCAGCGGATGGGACAATCTCATACTGCCGCCGTTACCGGATCCCCTCTCGACCAGTTTCAGGTTCTGGGTCGCGCTTAGCCTGTAACACTTGAGGCTGAACGCCTTTTTGCCCCAGGGTAAATTGCTCACCGTGAGATCGTAACCGGCGTTATCGCGGTAAACGATATCTGTGCGGCGTGGAAGCCAACTATGCCCCTGCGGGGCATCTGACTGGGCGCCGGCCGTATGCATTTTCGCAATCTGCTTGTTCGGAATCGCGTAATTGGCGATGAAGATCTGCACGGTCTTGCCATCCTTGGAACGGCCCGCAAGCGCGGCGAAGCCGAACGTGTCCGTGCCCTCGACCGCAAGACGCTGCGGCGTATCCAGCATCTCGCCCATGGCCTTGAACGTATAAGCAGTCTTGTAATACTGTCCTTGCAGATCGAAGAGTCCCATCCAGGCCGCGTCGCCGCGGTAAAAATGCGCTTGATCGAGGGGCGCGTCCTGAAAATAACTCAGGACCGCGCCGATGTAAGCTGCGTTGTGCGCGCTTTCGAGTTCGGCCTTTGCGGCTTTCGTAAAGTCGGGCGTTAAATTCCATTCCGAGAGAATGCTCTCCGCTCTGGGAAATCCATGTGCATCGAGGACGCCGCGTACTTGCCTGGCGAGCCGAACCGCATCGTAGGGGTCGCCGGCCCTAGCGTAGTGGTGCCAGGAGTAGAAATCCAGCGGCGCCTTGTGCGCGGCGCAGTAATCGAAAAAGCCCTCGCGGTAAGGCCCGCCGCCGTAAGGTTTTTCCTGGCCGTCGCCGCCCACTTTGAGCGTAGGATCGGTTGACTTCAGGGCCCGCGCCGTTTTCTCGTACAGAGAATAAAACTGCTCCGGAGTTCCAGTCCAGAAGCCCTCCGGCTCATTCCAGAACTCCCAGTAGCGGATGTTGTAGTGGAACCCGTTTGCCCAACCCTGGTTGTAATGCATGGCAACGTGTTTCACCACTTCGGCATACTTGTCGAAATCGGCCGGCGGGCTATAGTCGGCGCCAAAACTGCGTCCCACGCGATAGTAGATTTCTGCGCCGCTGGCTCGAATGGCGGCGAGCGCCGTGTCGGTCGGACCGAAATTGTAGCTCTCGGGCTTTTCGGGGTCCGCGCTCATGTCGGGGAAGATGATGCTCGCATTGCCCGCCTTCACCACCCCGGCGCGCTGCACGGAATCGGGAATCAGATCGGTCAAATACTTGTTTGTGTATACGAACTTCGAATCGATCTCTGTGGGACCCATCAAATCGTGGGTGCGAACCTGGCTGACGTGCAGCTCCCTGTATTGCCGTACGAGATTGGGAAGTCCAGCCATTACCGGCAGGGGCGCGCCGTTCAACCCCTGAAACGAGCGTATCTCGCCGATTACTTTGTCGGCGTCCACCTGCAGGGAGCGGAAACCCTGCTGCACAGGGCTTTGGGCGAATGCAGCTAAGCAAGGCAGTAAGAGTAATAGAGAAAAACCGGAAAAACTCTTCATCTGTAAGGCTCCTTTGCGGCGCGAACGACGGAAACGATGAAAACTGCTGGGCGGCTAATTGTACAACTCACGTTGAGGTTATATAGCGGAATCGGGAGAAATGCAAGGCGTTGAGCGCGTGCTCCAGGGCCGACGCATCTTAATTCCCGAGTGTTTATGGTGGACGCGGTAGGACTCGAATCATCAATCAAACGTTTTTTCAACAATATGCTGGTCAGTGGATGACAGCGGAATTCGCAAGCTTTTTGGCGGGCGTTTATTCTGGTTTTGGATGTATGATGCATGTTGAATCAAAATTGCACTTTAGCTTCCGGCTGGGAGAGCCATGAATTATCGAGAACGAACGCTTGCTGCGATTAACGGATTGCCGCACGACCGGGTTCCAGTGGCACAGCATAACTTCGCCTTTGCAGCCAGGCATGTTGGGATGAGCATGAAGGAGTTTGCCTATCATCCCGAAAAGGCCGCACAGGCTCTGGCGGACACTGCGCATGACTTTGGGTACGACTGTATCATCATAGACTTTGATACCTGCACACTAGCCGAGGCAATGGGGGCAACGATCACATTCCCGGGGGACGAGCCCGCGCGGGTTGTCAAGTCGCCGCTTCAATCCATTCAGGAAGCCGTTCACCTTAAAATCCCCGATCCGCAGCGGGATGGACGCTTGCCTTTGTGGCTGGAAACGACAAGCATTCTGCGGCGCATTGTAGGAGATGATTTTGCCATCATGGGGCGGGCTGACCAAGGTCCATTTGGTTTGCTCGGCCTCCTGCGAGATCCGCAGATGTTGATGATGGACCTTATTGAGCAACCTGAAGAGGACATCTTTGCCGGATTGGATATCTGCCGGACTGCCGGTGTGGCTTTTGCAAAAGCTCAACTTGCCGCGGGAGCAGATATCACATCCATCGGAGATGGCCTATCGGGCGAATCGCTGATTTCACCAGCCATGTACCGCCGATTTTCGCAACCTTTCGAGCGGCGGTATAAAGAACAACTCGGCGGGGGCCTTCTGTCGCTTCATATTTGCGGCCGTTCAAACCATATCATTGAAGATATGGTATCCACTGGTTCGGAGGTGTTAGAACTCGATCATCACAATGACATGGATCGCTCGTTTGGAATTATTGCCGGCCGCTGCTGCGTCTTTGGCAATATCGATCCTTCGTCGGTTCTCTATTCCGGCACCCCCAGCTTCGTCAGGGAAAAGTGCCGTGAGGTAATCGAATCCGCCAAGCTGCGCCATGCGCGATTCGTGCTTTGCCCCGGATGTCTGGTCATGTCCACGACACCGCCTGAAAATGTTCAGGCGATGACCGACGCCGCGAGAGAGTTCGGAAGCTGGGAGGAATGCGCGTGAAGCAGGATGTACTTCGGTTGAATCGATTACCGTCTTGTAGTGCGTTGCTGTCTGAGTCTCGGGGTTCCCTCACGCTCGGTTCATGTTAGGTGCGTCTAGCCCATAAATAACTTGCCATAGTGGCCGGATGGGGATAGCTTGGACCCTATCTCTAGGACGCCCCAAAGCCACGTTGGAGCTGACCTCGGAGGATTTGTCTCCTGCAACGGCACTCTGTAGCATTTTTTGAGAATTGAAGGACCGGGAACGATGCGACCCAACTCCAGGCTGATTAAAGCCACTCTAACAAGCGCCCTCGGCGGCCTGCTCTACGGATTCGATGTTGTCGTCATTTCCGGAATCATCGATTCTGTGACGAGGCTCTATCGCCTCAGCCCAACAAGCGTCGGTCTCACGGTGGCGGCCTCTCCGGTCGGCAACATACTGGGCTGCTTTTGCGCCGGGGTTCTTGGGCAAAGACTGGGCAGGCGCGCCGCGCTGTGTCTGGCCGCGGCCATCTATTTGTGCGCTTTGCTGGCTGCCGCTTGCTCCATCAGCTGGCCCATGCTGGTCGCCGCCCGTTTTGTCGGCGGCATGGCCATTGGCGCGTGCAGCGTGCTAGGTCCGGTCTACATCACCGAACTGTCTCCAGCGCAGTGGCGCGGGCGCCTCGTGGGTTTGTTCCAAGTCAACTTGGTCGTTGGCCAATGTGTCTGCTTCATCTCCAACTACCTTGTCCGCTCGGCTAATCTGGGCGCGCTGGAGTGGCACGTGATGCTGAGCGTCACTGCGGCGCCGACACTCATCTTCCTTATCCTTCTCTTCGGCATTCCCCATTCACCGCGCTGGTTAGTTTCGCGCGGCCGCACCGACGAAACCCTTCAGGTGCTCGCCCTCGTGGGCGCTCCCGATCCAAAGGCCGAGCTGGCCGACATTCAGGCAGCCCTCCAGGCCGAGCATGCCACTGTCCACGAGCCGGTCTTCCAGTGGAAGTATCGGTATCCGCTATTCCTGGCCATCGCCATCGGCGCCTTCAATCAGTTGAGCGGCATCAATGCCATCGTCAGCTACGTGCACACTATCTTTACCGCCGCCGGCTTCAGCCAGCTCTCCAGCGACTTGCAGGCCATCGCCATCGGCGTTACTAATCTCACCTTCACCCTGGTCGGCATGGCGATGATCGACCGTTTCGGTCGCAAGAGCTTGCTCGTTGTGGGAGCCATAGGCACCGCCATTTGTCTCTCCGGCGTGGCCTGGGTCTTCTATTCCTACAGCCACCAATCCGCGCTGCTGGCGCTGTTGGTCTCCTTCATGGCCTTCTTTGCTCTTTCTCAGGGGCTCGTCGTTTACGTTTACATCGGCGAAATCTTTCCCAACGCGGTTCGCGCCAGGGGCCAGGGCGTGGGCAACGCGAGCCTCTCCGCGCTCAACACCACGGTTCTGTTCTCGTTTCCGATTCTGGCTGCGAAGTTCAGCCAGGGCGCGCCGTTTGCTTTCTTCGCCGCAGCCACGGTGGTCCAACTGATTGTTGTCTCCTTATTCTTCCCTGAGACCAAGGGCCAAACGTTGGAGCAGTTGCAGCGCAAGCTGATGCGCGCGTAACCAAAAGCGCGCCCTGCGGCGTGCTATCCAGATCGCACCACCCCGGCGCGCTGCGCGGGATCGGTAATCAGGTCGGTCAATTCCTCGTTCGTGTATACGAACTTCGAATCTATATCCGCGGGACCCATCAAATCGTGGGTGCGAACCTGGCTGACGCGCAACTCCCTGTATTGCTGTACGAGACTGGGAAGTCCCGCCATTACCGGCTCGGGCGCGCCGTTTACGCCTTGAAAAGAATGGATATTACCGACGATTTTGCCTGCGTCCACATGCAGAGCGCGGAAACCGTTATTGGAGATGCCTTGGGCCAATCCGGCAGAGCTGGATAGTAGAAGTATGAGAAAATATCGCGCAAAACCTTTCACCTTAAAGGCTCCTTCGCGGTGGGCGCGACGCGGAGCAAGCTCCACCGCTCTCAGGCCGGAAGTCTAACATCGTGACCTTGCTCCAGCAAGCTGGACTCTTTTCCGCGAACTCTTTTCCGGTGATGTCAAGCCGGCCGAGTTCGCCGTCAGCAGCCGGTTCAGCATGTCGTAGGCGTAACTCCACGTCCCGGTCACCGAATCCGTCACCCGCTTCAGGTTGGCCGTATAGTCGTAGCCGGGATTCGACGCAGCGCACTTCGCTGAAGCAGTTGATGCGGGAGATCCGGCGACGAACGCGAGCGGGTGGGCGCATTTCCCGACGGAAAGAGCGCGTTGATGCAGGTGGCGGCGAGGCTATGGCATGTGGCCGCCACCCGATGGGGCAGAAAACGGTATCTGCAGATGAACCGGCTGGCCGATGTCCAGATCATCGCAGGACCGCTTTGCTGCTGTCCCCATGATGGCCAGCAGCAAAACAACCTCACCCCAACAACCTTTCTAAGTTCCAAGGAAGTTCAAAAAAGTGCGAAAAGCTCTGGACACTGCCCTGGCCTTCAACCTTTACCGTCTTCGACCGTCCGCTTCTCTCGGCTCACAGGAAGGTTGTCAACAGAGCCAAACCCGGTCGAGTAGCCGTTTGCGTTACGCTGGCCCTGGCTATCGTTCGCTTGGTATCCCCATTCATTCGATCACCTCGTTGCCGTTAAGCGTCCGTGCCAATCCCTTCTCTTAGTTAGAAACACATAGGTTGCCCATGCAAGCCTCACGACTCCGCCTAACAGGAAATATCCCACCGCAACTGCATTCGCTCCGTAGAGTTTGCCAAGGATAACCGTGCATAAGCCTAAGACAAAGGCCACAACTACGGACTGCACGAGGAGCGGTTCGCGTTTGTGTGCGCGAAGGTAAAGAGCCTCACCGAAGAAAAAGTGGTTCAACACCATCGTCAGAAGCAAGAGTGCAAACGTCCACGGTGACAGGACTCGCATCGCCAGTTGTGGGAAGCGTTGGTTGCCGATCAATAGGCAGAGGAGGAATCCCGCGGCTCCTATAGCGACCAGCACAGTGGATTGCCATAATGTGCGGAAAAACACTTTATCCAGCGCTGCATTTTCACCGCGGGCGATCATGTTGCCGAAGGGAGACGCCTTCGTGCCCATCCACGCCACCCCAATGGCGCCAATCGATGTTGTAATACTTAACGACATTCCCATGCGCCCTGCCTCTACCGCCCCCTGGAACGAAAACAGCACAGGAGTAATCAGTTGCGAGATAAAGTAGCTCGAAAACCAGGTGACGGCGATTCTCCATTGGAATGGCCAGATGTCTTGCCTCCAGTTCACGCTGTTTCCGCCTACATGGCGATAGAGCAGACCCGACAACATTCGCCTTAACGCAGGCATAGCCAAAAACGCCACTTGCATCACTGCCTGACCGAGGATCAGCATCGCCGGAGAATACAGCCCGTGGTGCATCGCGATGACCGTCCACGCCAGAATGCTTCCAAGCAAGACCTGGCCCAGACGCATGCGGGCTACCAAAGACACAAACCCACAGCCCTCAATGAACGAGAACACCGGATTGAGCTGGAACGTCAGCGCTGCCGCCACGACCAGCAGAGTCCACGGTCCCCTCCATGCGACCGCCGTCCCTGCATGCTGATTGACGCTGAAAAAATAAAACCCGGCCGGCAAGAGAGTTACGACCATCAGCACCGCAGCCACAAAATACCAGCGCACGGACTGTTGCAGTAGCGAGGCTAAGCGTGAATACGCGGCTGCATCGCCATGTATGTTGCCATCCGGGGCAAACTTCAAATGGGCGCGTTCGTGAGCTGCCATTTGAAGGACAACGAAGGAGAAACCCAGCTCAAAGACGACCTGCAGCGCAGACAAGCTGAGAAATGTGTAATAGTAACCCTGCTCGCGTGGAGTAAGAAAGTGAGCGATCATCAGCACCGTCACTATGCCCGCAAACGATGTCAATAAGCGCGCCAGTACCACGAATGCGATGGCGCGATCCATGCCGGTCCAGTGCTTCACCTTAGCGTGCCAGGAAGGAGCGGGCGCCGGTTCACCGTCACGGAAACGCGCAACTGCGATCACTTCTTTCATAATTGTTTGGCCACTTTTTCCAAGGACACAAGGTTGACTTTCATCAACCCTCAGCAGCACACCACCGTTTCCGGTTCTTCTTACTTGCCCTCCGGCGGGGCGATTTCGTATGGGCCAGCCAAATGGCCCTTGCGCAAGGAAAACACCTCAACCGCATAAGCGGCCCGGCGTCGCGCTCGCAGTTCCCAGCGCGGCAATTCGTGCAGGGGACGCGGATAAGCAAGCATTGCGCCGATAAAAGACGCCTCCTCGATTGCCAGTCGATCGGCGTTTTTATTGAAAATCCTTTGCGCTGCCGCATCTGCGCCAATAAGGCCGGAGCCAAAAAAAGCGCAAGCCAGATAAGACCGGAGAATCTCAAGTTTTTTGTAGCGGGATTGGATCATGAGAGCTAAGAATGCCTCATAGATTTTTCGCCGGATCGTCGGCTCCCTGAATCCCGTCGCAGTACGCACAAACTGCATGTCAATAGTACTTGCCCCTCCATGTTTGCGGCCTTTGAGCGCCTTGAGCGTCTCCCGGACAATGGAACGCACGTCGATGCCGAGATGATAAAAAAATCTTCTGTCTTCCAGGGCGATGGTCATCAGCTCCAACGCTGTCAATGCGACCGCTGGCGAGTGCGGCAATGGCCGGACATTTTGATGAATTCGCGATAAGTCGCTTCGCACCTTGGCGAGCCACATCGAAGGCTTGGCCCAGCCAGGTAGTTGGAGCGCCCTGCGCGCAATCGGCTCGGCCACGACTGGGCGGCTTCTTCCGAACTCTCTCGATCCCAGAGCATGCGCAATGTTCTTGTTGACCCATTCCGCAACAGCGTCCGCCGTAGTATCGCCGAAGAGGTGGTTAGGACAGTCGGTGGTTCGTTCGTTACCCAGGGCAAATTTGTGTCCCAGCACATTCGCGACGGGTACTCCATAAGCTGCGGCAAGCCAGCGAACGAGCTGTGCGCTCGCCAGGCTTTGAGCATCCGTGAGGCGGTCGCTTGCCGTGGCGACATGCTCTATACCAATCGATCTGGAATTCACGGCTTTCGCGTGCCAGGCGGAACACTCGTCGCGGACCATCTGGTATATATCGCCATTCTTATCGACAACGTAATGAGACGATACTTGCGACTTGCGATTCAAGAACCAATTGATGGTCCCCCCGGCGGTCGCAGCCGTCGTGCAGTGGAGAACAATCATGTCGATGCCGGTTCCATTGCGCGAGGAGTAATTTGGGCTTTCAATGAAGCTTTTGACGGCGGGTTTCGCAATCGCGCGCTTTGGCCGGAAAATGGCTCGTGCGTCAAATGCATGGAGGCCCCACGGGAACCTTTTCCGTTCCCCTGTAGAGATCTTTGGGGCGCCCTGCTCATGGTCCACAACAAAAAGCGTCTTTGGTAAAAAACGAGCCCCTCGGGGGACAATCACGTCGACCTGGACTACACCATCATCGGTATTTCCCCCGAGGAGCCTGAAGGCGGTTGCAGTTAGATCAATCGCCGCGCCCGAAGCGGCGTATTTGGAGGGGCCGAGGTCGATGAGCGGGAATGACTCCATCTGACCCGATATGCGATTGACTACGCGGACAAGAGTTCCCCAGGGAAGCCTCGGGATCGGGCTGCCGTCGGTCTTGTGGAAATGGAAGCCGTCCATCGGAAGCGCGCATCCAAGAAGCTTTGGATTGTCCCGAGTCGACACGCCGCTGGCTGTCCGGCCAGTGTCGCTCGGGTCACCGGGCCCGCTAAACCACGTTGCCGTGACGTTGCGAATCACCAGATCATCGCCGACCGTCTCAACAACAAACTTGAATGCCGGGTCCTGCGGTTGAATCACCTTCATTTCGTCCATTGTACCGTTGTAGCGAAGTTCACCATTGCTGGCCGACACTGTCGTTGAAGTCTCCAAGTTCCTTCGAACGGATAAAACGGGGCCGCGTTTAGGCCCCTGAATTGGTTCGGAGCCACAGATCTCCGTTTTCAGTTCCCACTCGTGTCGTGTCCGATGAACGCGGAATTTCCGTTTTGCTTTTTGGCTGCGAGCCAACTATATCTCATTTGCCACTTTCCGGCCGGGAGTTTGTTGTACGAATCGAATCAAATTTGCTTCATAACGCCCGGAGAGGGACTTGAACTCCACGGCCGGTCAAGGTCTGCGAATCTTAGGCCCCGGCACTTTCAATATGCGCCCTATCCGCTTCTATTTGGCGCCATATCCCCGCAAATCCACGGCCGCCGCATTCCATCGCTGCAAACCGCGGCAAATCCCGGCGTTCGCTCGCATCGCGGCACCGAGACACCTTACTGGCATAGCTGGGTTATCTGCTGGAACGGATCAGGCTTAGCCGACGGGTACGGCAAGTGGCGTGAATCCATGAACTGCTCGAGAAATGTGCCTCCCGACGCGAGTCCCGCATCCGGATCCTCGGCATAAGCCGGGTCGCTCTCCACCTGCGCGAGGCTTTCGAAGCGAAATCCCTGCTTGCGAAGCATGTCGAGCAAATCCGAAAGCATCAGCGTGGTGAAAGGCGTTGCGTGCAGCAGCATCACGTTTGGAATCTCGCGCCCGAACACGATCAGCTCTTCTTCACGCCCCAGCCGGATGTACTGTGCCGCGGTGTCGAGGTAGCTTTGCCGCAGCCACGCGATCGCCGCTTCGTCCTGCCTGGCCAGGCACCGGCAGTACGCGTCGTTCCACGCCCAGTCCTTAAACTCCAGCGTCACCTGGGCAACGCGATATCCGTGCTTGCGCAGGTAGGCGCGGACGGCACGGCGTTTCTCCACCGTGTCACCCTCCTCCAGAAACGGATAGCGGAACCAGAGCCAGTCGCGCGATTCGCCATACTGTTCAAGCTGCGGTTCATTCCGCGCGATGTCTTGCTCGAAAGCTTCGACGGAGTTCGCGTTCAGCCTCATGTGCGACCACGTATGGTTGCCGATATTCATCCCCGCGTCGAGCCAGATTTTTAGTGCCTGCGGCGCGCCGGGACGGCTTTCGATCTTGTCGCCGTTCACAAAGCCGTACGTGCCCTCAAGGCGGTTGGCCTTCAACACGTTTACCAGCGCGGTGGCCACCTCGACGCGGCTTGCTCCCGGCGGCAAAGTGCCCACGGCCGGCAAATCGTCAAAGGTAAGGGCGACTACTGGATACGCGTCGAACGGCGGCAGCGGCTGGCCGGGCAGCCCTTTCTGCGCGTCCGGATGCGATTCGTGCGATGACTGAGCGCCGGCGCCCGCCGCGGCTCCCATCGCAACAAATTTCATCGACGCGGCGCCAGGCGCCTGCTTCGCCATCTCGTAACCTCGCGCCACTTTCTCACAAAGTGTAGCAGCCATCCAAGCGCTGCGCGGCAGTCCTCGCTCCCGCACCCGCTACAGTCGAACCGTGATGGAACTTGTCCTGATCCAGCAAGCCAACTGCCTTGGCGATAGCCGCGATGCGCCTTTGCGCTGGAAGCTCGGCGCTTGGTCTGCCTGGGACGCCTAATTGTGACCGCTTGCCTGTTCGAGCGGGGAAATTGCGCGCGAGCCTGGATCGGAAGCCAGCCACTTCCCAAACTGATCCACCGGATCGCTTCCGCCCAGCCCCAGAAGCGTATTTCGCAACTGCGCAGAGTCTTCGTGTGAGGGTGTCGGCTGCAGCACTCCGTTTGCGTCCAATTGCTCGCCCCCCGCGAACTCCGCAAGTTCAACCAGCCACGCCGGCGCGCTGCCGGTCACGATGGGGCCTTCCTGAAGGCGTGCTTCCCACCCCCGCGGTGCTTCATTCTGGTCCACGTCTTGCCACGCCGTCAGGATCCACTTGCCATCGCTCGTGAATGCAATGTGAACTGGCAGGCTCTCCGCCGTGCTCATCGTATGGTTCAGCGGCCGGCCTGCCTCCACTCCGGTCAAACCATCCCACACCTGTCCCACTCCGTCTTGCGATGCGGTCAGCACCCACTCGCTGTTGGGGCTAAAAGTGGAAACGAGAACCGTATCCTTCTCCAGCATGAGTTGGCTCACCCGGCTCTTGTTAGCCACGGCCCACACCTGTGCGGCGCTCCCGTAGGAGGTAGCCACCCACTGTCCGTTGGGACTGAACTCCGCATCGGGCACCCAGTTGTCTACCTGCAGAATCCCTACCTCAGCCCCGGTCCGCACCGTCCACAGGCTGGCTTCGTGACCGGTCGTCGAGGAGGCCACGAGTAGCTGCCCATCCAGACTGAAGTTCGCGCTTTTTACTTCACCCTTGTGGATCATCGGCTTGCCGATTGGGGCGCCGGTCGCAACATTCCACACCATCACCGTTCCGCCGTGCGTCCAGGTCGCGATCATGCTTCCATCGTTGCTGAATACCGCGCCGGTGGCGCCTCCGCCAAGTCGTATCGGGCTCCCCTGCGGTTGTCCTGACGCCGCATCCCATATCGCCAACTCGTCCGCCGAGACCACGGCGAGCCAGTGGTCGTGCGCATCGAAAACCGCCGCGCTTGGCGTCTCCGCCAGCGCGATTGCGCTTCCCGCGGGCGCGCCCGTCAGCGCGTTGCGAATCTGGCCCTGCTTCCCTGAGGCCGTGAATAGCAGCGTCCCGTCGGCGCTGCATGCGGCCAGCGTCACCGGTCCCATGGCTGCCATTTGTCCCGCTGCCTGCCCCGTGCGCGCGTTCCACATTTGCGCGCCGCTTGCGGTCACCGTCACAAGTTTCTCGGCGCTCGCGTCAAGGCACACGACCTTCAGCGCGCCCGTGCCGCTGATCGCCGGTAGCTCCGCTACCCGGTTCCACTTCCAGATGCGCGCGGTATGGTCGAATGACGCGGTCACAATCAGGGACGAATCCGCCGGGCTGAACCGCGCCATATACACAGCTCCGCTGTGCCGCATCGGCTCACTCAGCGGCTGCCCGGTGCGTGCGTCCCACACCCGCGCCGTCCGGTCGTAGGAGGCCGTGACTACCAGCTTGCTGTCCGCGCTGAAGGTCGCCGCCCGCACCCATCCCGTGTGGCGCATCGGCTGCCCAATCGGCTTGCCCGACGGAACTTCCCAGAGGCGCGCCGTGTTGTCCTTCGACGCCGTCACGATGGTGCGGCTGTCCGGACTGAAGGCGATGTAATTGATCGAATTGCCGCTCCCGTGCTGCAGCGGCTGCCCCACGGCGCGAAACGTCTTCGCATCCAGAATGTATCCCGTCCCGTCATCGGCGCCTGTGGCGATCCATCGCCCGTCGGGGCTCATCACCGCCATATTCACTTCGTCGTTGTGCAGCTTGTGGAACTGCTCCGTGTGCGTCGCCAGGTCCCACAGCCGCGCCTCATGATCGGCAGACGCCGTCACCACCACCTGCGGCGCACCCCTGGGATTGAACACCGCCGTCCATACCGTCTCCGAGATCGCGTTCGGCAGCTGATGCACCAGAGACTTTCCGATCTGCGGGTGCGCGGGCGTCGTCGCGTCCCAGATTCGCGCCGTGCGATCCCACGAAGCGGTCACGATCTCCGTTCCGTCCGCGCTGAAATGCGCGCCATTCACCCTGCCCCGCTCAATGGAAACATCGTGTTGCATGGCGCTGCCGATCTGCGCGCCGGTCTGCGCGTCCCACACCCGCGCGGTGCCGTCCCAGGACGCGGTCACCACCTTGGCGCCGTCCGGGCTGAACTCCGCCGTATGCACCCAATCCGAGTGCTTCATCGCCTGGCCGATCTTCTGCCCTGTCCTCGCGTCCCATACCTGCGCGGTATCATCCGCCGAAGCGGTCACCACCCGTGTCCCGTCGGGACTGAAGCTGGCATCCTGCACCTCGCCGGCATGGTGCAGCGTCACCACTGGCAACACCGCGTTGCGCAGCTCCGACACCGCCAGCGCAATCGCTTTCTGGTTCCCGGGATTCTTGCGCAAGGCATCCGCCAGATAGGCCAGCGATACCGGTTCCTCGCCGCGTTGCATCTCCGCCGCCGCAAACTTGAAATCCGTTTCGCTCGCCGCCAGGCGCGCGCTGGCCGCCGCCGCCTGTGCGTCATGCCGTTTCCTCACCTGGTACGCGATCACGAAGCTGAACACCAGGCAGAGCACCACGGCCAGCGCTCCTGTTGTGCGCACTACCTCCCGCCTTCTCAACGCCGCCGCGTGCTCCACTGAAGCGTCGATGAATCTCCGTTCCACTTCGTTCAATTGCCGCGGCTTTGCCGTCTGCCACGCCTGCGCCCGCGCCAGTTTCAAGCCCCACAGCAGCGCTTCCTTCTTCTGCTTCTCCGGCGCAGCCTCCCAGTCCGCGAGATCCTGGTCCAGTTGCTCTTTGCCTGTCAGGAACTCTTTCTCTTCGTCCAGCCAGTTCTTCAGCCGGGGCCATTTGCGCAGCAACGCTTCGTGCGTCACCTCCACCAGCGTCACGCCGCGCTCGTGGCGCACCGTCAACAGGTACGCTTTGGCCAGCCGCTCGATCGTCGGCATGGCGCGGCTTGAGATTTTCGACATCTCCGCAGCGCGCCGCGCATACTCGCCCTCCGCGTTCACCCGCACCATGCCTGGTATGAAGGCCTCTTTCAGCGCCTGCAAATCCTCCGCCGTCGGATTCGCCGCGCTCAGCACTTCATCCGCTTTGCGCCGCACCGCGTTTTCCAGCGGCGAAAGCTGCGCCTGCGCATCGCCCATCGCGCGATAAGCGTCCACAGTCATATGTTTTGTTCCCGCGGAGCGGTCATACAACTCGCGCAGCGCGAAAGCCAGCAGCGGCAGCGCATCGTCGGTCCGCGCATCCGCCATCGCCTCGGTAGCCAGCGCGTCGTCCACGGTGATGCCAGCCAGTTTCGCCGGTCCGAGAATGATGTCGCGCACCCGCTCGAGCGGCATCGGCTTCAGAGAAAACTGCTCGAACTGCGCCGCCAGCCGCGTCTCCTGCTGCAAATGGCCCAGGTAGTCCGAGCGCAGCGCCATCGTTGCCAGGTAAGGCAGTTGCGCGCCCAGCATCGCATTCAGCACCGCGAAGAACCGCTCAATCTGTCCGGAGTCCGCGCCGCTGAACAGCTCCTCGCCCTGGTCGATCGTGATCAGGATGTGCGCTTCGTTTTGCCCATGCGCCGCGCGCAGGTCACGCGCCAGATCCATCAGCGCGCGCGACGGATTCTCCCCTTCCAGCTCTGTCCGCCATTGCCGCCAGTTTTTTGCGTCGCCCAGCGCCGAGGCAATCGCCAGCGCCAGCTCGTCCAAAGGCTGTGCCTGGGGACGAAACGGCGGCAGTACGATCCAGTTGTGCCGATCCTGCTTCAACCGCGGCGCAACCCCGGCCCTCAACAGCGAGGACTTACCCGATCCCGATGCGCCCAGCACCACCACCAGCTTTTCGCCACCCTGCACGCGCCTGGCTTCCAGCCGTTGAATCAGCGCCCGGATGTCATCGTCGCGCCCGAAGTAGATCGCCGCGTCAGCCTCGGCAAAGGCCATCAACCCCGGATATGGCGGCCGCTGGTTGTCCCATGGCAGCCCGCCGCGCGCGTTCATCGCGATCCGCGTCAGTTCTGCGCGCAGCCGGTCCAGCCCGCCTTCGCGGTCCTTCACCAGGTCCAGCAGTTGAATGTCGTCGCCGATGAACTTTTCTTTGGTCGGCGTCTCCACCAGCGGGAAGATCGCCTTGCCCAGCGCCCGCGCCTGCGCGAACTCCACAAAGCACCACTTGCTGCGGAACCAGTTCTCCGTCAGAATGAGAATCACCGCGTCGCAAGCGGAGATCTCGCGATACAGCGTGCTCTCCCACTTCTCCCCCGGAGCGATTCCCCGCTCGTCGTCGAAATCGAGAAATGTGGACGTAAACCCCTGAGTACGCAACCACTCCAGGAGTTCCGCCGCCGCCTTTCCGTCCGCGCTCGAATGACTGATGAAGATTTGCGCCACGTCACTCCCCAGGGAAACGGAACTTCGCTTGATCCAGAATCTCCATTTTCCTTTCCCGGCTGCCAATCAATATACCTGATATGCCCCATTTGCATCCGGCGGCGATCCGTACCGCTACTACAACTGGTAGTAGTAGAATGGACCGATCTGAATCGGCGGTGTCTCAAAGTAAAGCGTAGACAATTTTCAGCAAAGGATGGATGACGGGTGAGAAAACCGGAACCATTGCTTAAGGCAATGTTGCTCGTGGCGATCGCGCTTGCAACCTCGCTTTGCTTCTCGGCCAAGGTTGCGGCGGCAGAGCGAACCGTGTTGTCGCTGGACGGCCAATGGCAGATTGCGGACAGCAACTTGCCGGATGCTATTCCCAGCAGCTTCACCCACACCGTTCCGGTGCCCGGATTGGCGCATTTGGCAAGCCCGCCATTCCCGAATGTGGATCGATTTATCAGCCGCGAACGTTTGGCCTCGCGCATCGCCAGTCATCAAGCGGACCCCTATTGGATGGTCGAATACTGGGACGGCAAGGTGGAGCAGGATCGCAATTATTTCTGGTATCGCAAGACCTTTCGCGCGCCGTCGGCGCGTGCGATCGCGATGCTGCAAATCAACAAGTCGCAGTTCGGTACCGCGGTCTGGTTGAACGGACAGCGCCTCTCACCGGAGAACGATGCCTGGCACTCCGAATATCCGGGCGGCTTCAGCGCCAGCTATTGGAATCTGAGCCGCGAAATCCACTGGAACGCTGAGAACACCCTTATCGTCCGCATCGGGGCGCATCCAGCGGTCTTGCCCGACGACTTCCCGGTCGGCTCGGACTTCGAAAAAACGGAATGGACGCCTGGTATCTACGACGACGTCTCGGTTTTCTTCTGCGACAATCCGGAGATTGAAACCGTTCAAGTCGCGCCGCGCATCGCCACGGATGAGATCGTCGCTCAAGCCACGCTCAAGAATCGCTCCGACGTAGCGTATGCCGGCTCCATATCTTATGCCATCAAAACCTGGAAGGCCGGCGAGCAGGTCGCAGCATTCAAGGTGGAACACGTCTCACTTGAGCCCGGCGGGGAAAAGGTTATAACGCAAACTATCAAGATTCCGCACGCGCATCTATGGTGGCCCGAAGACCCGTTTCTTTATGTCCTGGAAATGAGCACGGGCGGCGATTCGGTGCAGACGCGGTTCGGAATGCGCGAGCTTCGCTTCGATCCCGTCACCAAGCGCGCTTATTTGAACGGCAAGGCTTATTATCTGCGCGGCTCGAATATTGCGCTGCACCGCTTCTTTGAAGACCCTCTAAGCGGGGATCTGCCATGGGACGACGCCTGGGTCCGCCGGTTGTTGGGAACGGTTCCCAAGCAGATGCATTGGAATTATTTCCGGTTTACCATTGGCCCCGTACCGCAACACTGGCTGGATGTTTGCGACGAGGTGGGGCTCATGGTCCAGTACGAGTTTCCCGTCTGGACCGGATGGGGTTGGTACAAAGAACAGGGCTATTCGCGCACTTATAACGCCGATGAAACGATCCGTCAATTCAAGGACTGGATGCGCGATAACTGGAACCATCCGAGCGTCGTCGTCTGGGACGCCGTCAATGAGACCCGCAACGACATATTTGATACGCAAGTAGTTCCCGCCGTGCGCGGGTTGGATTTATCGCATCGGCCCTGGGAGGACAGCTACAATCCGCCCGGCAACTCCGGCGACGTGGAGGAGTTTCACGGCTACTTCTTTGATCAGGGCGCTCAAGGGAAACTCGCCTTCAAAATGAGCGACCTTGAAAACATGCATGGCGAACCTATCGCCGTGGGACTGGACACGCCGGTGCCCTCCACCCACAATGCCGTGGTCCTCAATGAATACGACGGGTTCTGGTTGAATCGCGACGGCACGCCGGTGAACAGAAACCTCTACGCCCAACTCATGGGAGCCGATGCGACGCCGCGCCGGCGGCTCGATGAGGCGGCTTATCTTCTGGCCGGTTTGACGGAATACTGGCGGGCGTATCGCCAAATGGCCGCCGTCGATTATTTCGTGTATCTGACCGACAATCTTCCCGGTGTTCCCACGTCGGACAACTGGAGCGACGTGAGGAAACTCAAACTCGATCCAGCCTTCGCCGAATATGTAGGCGGGGCCTTTAAACCGCTGGGCGTGTATATCAATTTCTTTCACCCCACTCTCCCGCCGGGCGCGCCGCACGAGTTCCTGGTGAAAATGATCGACGATTACGACCGATCGATGGCAGGTGAACTCGTTCTGACGCTGGAGACAAAGGAAGGGAAAATGCTGGCCAAGGCAGAACGGCCGTTTGACCTGGCAGCTTTCGGCGCGGGGGATTTCTCAATCACATTGCCCGTGCCGGACGAACCGCAGGACAACCTGATCTTGAAAGCCACGGCGGTGCCGGACGGCAAAACCGGCGTCACGCCGACGATCTCGCGGCGCTGGCTGTCCGTGGCGCCATAATGCCGGCTGTCACGGCGTGTCAACACGAGAGAAGTTTTTGGGTTGTTCAATGGCTGGTTGGGGGGTTGACTGCCGATCAAGCGGTGAGTGAAGGCTGCCGGCCGTCATGAGATCAAGATTCTAGCGAAAGGTATCTGCAATGAACGTATTTCATAAGACAGTGCGAGCGGCATGTTGGGTTGTGTTGGGGATTTCCACGCTGGTGATCGGGGCGAGCACAACGCAGGCGCAGTGGGTGACGGAGGCTGAAGCAAAGGCTCGAGCCGACAAACTCGTGCACGAGATGACACTCGATGAGAAGCTTGGCCTCATCCATGGCGCAGTCGAAGATCCCACGGCCTATCAAGGACAAGCAGGCTATTTCGCCGGCGTGCCCCGACTGGGCATTCCCAGCCTGCGTTTTGCCGACGGGCCACCGGGTGTACTGACACGTCATCCGGCGCAGGGTGAGACGGCCACCATGGGAGTCGCCGCCACTTTCAGCGTTAAGGACGCGGAAGAGAATGGCCTGGTGATCGGCCGCGAGGACCGGGCGATGGGCATCGACGTTTCGCTTCAGCCCTTCGTCAACATGGTTCGCGATCTCGTATTTGGGCGCGGGTACAACACGTTTGGAGAAGACCCATTTCTTACGGGCCAGATTGGCGCGGCTGAGATCAAGGGCATCCAGTCGCAGCACGTGATGGCGATGGTGAAGCATTACGTAGCCTACGATTCCCAGAGCCTCAACAACTTTGTCGATGATCAAACACTTCATGAAGTCTACGTGGCTCCGTTCGATGCGGCCATCCAGGCGGGTGTGGCGTCCATCATGTGCTCATACAACCATGTGAACGGCCCTTATGCCTGTGGCAACAAAGACACGCTGACCGGAATACTACGTGGCCAGATAGGGTTTAAGGGATTTGTAACCTCCGATTGGGGAGCCACCCACACCGTCGAGGACATCAACGCCGGCCTCGACATGGAGATGCCGGGCAACACCGGCTCGATCCCATCCTTCTTCTCACTCAAGCCACTGCCGGTACCGCAACAGACAGATAAGCCAAACTATAAAAACCACATTCCGGAAGACCCGGATGGAACCGATAAATCCGGCGGCATTGGACTCGAGCCCCAGCCTGTAAATATGGCCGAGGCCCTTAAGGACGGTACCGTGACGGAAGCCGCGATCGATCGCGCAGCAAGCCGGGTCCTCTACGAGATCATTCGTTTCGGTTACATGAACGGCATGCAGAAGCATTCCGTCACTCCACAGGACATCGACGTCAATGCAAAGGTTATCGAAAAAACCGGTGAGGACGCCGCCGTTCTTCTCAAGAATGAAAGCAACATTCTCCCCCTCAAGGCATCTGATCTCTCTTCAGTGGCGCTGATTGGTCCCACCGTAGGGCAGGTGGACTCCATCGGCATGGCTGGCGAACGCTCCGTCGGTCTTTTCTCGCGCGAGGTAAGTCCCCTCGATGCGATGAAGAAGATCTCCGGCAATCCCAATATCGCTTTCGCTGTAGCCGATGATATGACCGGCACACTCGTTCCGGCCGATGTCTTTAACCACAATGGCAAACCCGGCTTGTCGCGCACCGGGCCGTGCGGTTCGCAAACTGACGCGCAGCTCGACTTCACCGTAAAGGACGGAACCGCTCTGCCGCCCAACTCAGCCTGCACTTGGAAAGGCACATTGACCGTTCCGCACGCAGGCACCTATTGGCTATATCTTCAGGCTCTAGGCGACGATGCCAGCTTTTCTATCGACGGCAAGCGGGTTGGTTCGACGGGCGTAGCGCAAGGCGGGCAGCATGGCGACATCCTGGAGCCCAACCAGGACAACATTGTTCCCACCACGGACGGCCTTGACAATGTACGCCGCGCGGTCGAGCTGGACGCCGGGCCGCACACAATCGAAATCAATATTCACCCTGACACCTCCAACACGCCTGCGCAGATACGCCTCAATTGGTATACGCCAGGACAGCGCGAAGCCGATCACGCAGCCGCCATTGCTGCCGCCAGCAAGGCGAAAATCGCCGTGGTCTTCGTTTGGGCACGCCTTGAGCCCGTCTTCGGTCTGCCAGGGGACCAGGACAAACTCATCGATGAAGTTACCGCCGTCAACCCCAACACAATTGTCGTTCTCAATACCGGCGAGCCTGTCGCGATGCCTTGGGCCGGCAAGGTCAAAGCGATTCTCGAGATGTGGTTCCCTGGTGACGAGGGTGGCTGGTCGACAGCGAACGTGCTGCTCGGCAAGGTCAGTCCCGCCGGTCGCTTGCCTATAACCTGGGGCAAGCGCCTTGAGGACTACCCTGCAACCGATCCTAGATATCCTGAGCGCTCTTTCAAGGGCCTTGACGGCAAGACCATCTATAGTGAGGGCGTCAATGTTGGCTATCGCTGGTTCGACAAAGAAAAAATCGGCCCGCTATATCCGTTCGGTTATGGCCTCAGCTACACCAACTTTGCCTACTCCGGCCTGAAGATAAATAGGGTTCCCGATGGGGGTCTCGATGTGACCGTCACCATCAAAAACACAGGCCCCATAGCGTCCGACGAGGTGCCGCAGGTCTATCTCGGAGCACCCCGGGAGATCCCCAGCGGCGTTCAGTTCCCGGTCAGGGCGCTGGCGGCTTTTGATCGCGTTCACATTCCTGCCGGGGAATCGAAGACCGTAGTTCTGCACGTTCCCCCGCGGCAGCTTCAATACTGGTCAACTGCCGATGGCAAGTGGGTCAGAGCCGCGGGAAAGCGTACTGTCAGCGTCGGTTCTTCTTCACGGGATTTGCGCTTGGAGCAGACCATCGACTAAAGAGCGTGCTTCGAGGGCCCAACTCGAGATTCGGTTCTGCGTCCAATCATCGCCGCAGAAATAGGAGCGCATACTTAGGTGAGCCCATTGTCTTATCGCCAACCGCGCCGATCGCCTGAATTCTCAAGCGACTCCCGGAGCGCTCAGCATCGCGGCCAACAGTCACACATAAGTGGAGCGAAATTGACTTTGTTTATCGCCTAAGTCGTCCTATTTCTCGCTGGGGTTGAAGTCCACTTCAATTTCTGTGGTTGGCGCGCTTTGATCGATTTGGCGTGTCTGCAGGTGGATAACCAGCCGGTTGCCGGCCAGGTCGGCTTCCCAGCCAACCGGCATCGAGCCAAACCCGGTCGTTGTCACCTTCGGCAAACCCTCGCCATTCACTCGTACCGTGGAGGCCGCGGTTGTGCCATAGATCAGCAAATAGCTCGTTTCAGGAAGGTTCTCGAGCGTCCAACCAAAACCACCGGGTCTGGATTGCACAGTTACTTTTGCAGTTTCTCCCGGTGTAATCACCAATGTCACGGTCTTATCCCCATTGGGAGGAGTTACAACCAGCGCGCTGACACGGCCGTTGGTCATGCTTTGACCGAATTGCAATTCCTGATTCAGTTGCACCGGCACAACGGCCCCAGGCTTCAAATAGACGGGAATGGTATCCAGAGGCGCGCTAACCTTCAACTTGACGGGACCGGAGACCGTTTTGCCGTCCCATAGGCTTGTCCATACCCCGGATGGAAACGAAATCGTCTTGAACGTGTCTTCGTTGACCACCGGCGCAACGAGCAAATCCGGCCCGAACAGGTATTGATCTCCCACGGCGGCCAGGGCCGGCTCCTGCGGAAACGACACCGGCATGGAACGCATCATGGAAATACCCGTTTCATGCGCAATTACGGCAGCATTGTAGGTGTAATTCAGTATGTTTTCCCGCGTCCAGGCAAGGAATTTATAGTTTGTCACGGCTGCTTCGTTGAAATACCATGGATCGCGCGGCGCCGTGCCATGAGGACGCATCAACGGGCTGAAACATCCGAATTGGAACCAGCGCATATACACCGCCGGCTGCGGATAGCCGAAATATCCGCCCAGGTCGCTGCCCCACAGGGAATAACCGCAGGCGCACAAGTTCAGCGCCCCGGTCAAAACGTGCCCCAGTCCGTTAAAGTTGGCCGGGTGATCGCCGGCAAACTGGCCGACCCATCGTTGCGTGCCGGGCGCGGCCCCTCTGGCATACAAAATGAAGTCGTTCCCGCGCTTCTCCTGGTACACCTCGCTGACCGTCCGTTGATAGTCGTAGTAATAGAAGTTGTGCATCTGGGCGCCGTGCCGGCCGTCGTAAAAGACCGCGTCGTCCGGCGTCAAATCGCCAAAATCCACCATGCTTCCGGCCTGGCCAAGGTCCAAAGCCTCCCTCAACGCGCGCCGGCAGAGCTCCAGCGCGTTGGGGTTGGTGAAATCGATGTAATTGTCCTCTTCGGAGTCTGGGGCGATGGCGCCGCTTGGGAAGCGCAAAATGGGGAGTTGATCGGGCTTCAGTTCGGGCATAAGTCTCTGTTGCAGTCGCAGCGGGACTTCCGCAGGCATGAAGTAGCCCAGCACCCTGATCCCGCGGTCTGCCATGAATTTGTGTAGCTCCGGCGACATGGCTGAAGGACCCTCCGCGTAGATAGCCGAATGTGGGATGTCCAACTCCGCATAATGGAGGGTGACTCTTTCTTCCTCCGACACCGCGAACTCGAGGTCTTCCCAATGGCCCTCTGCCCAGGCCCCTCCGCCGCGGCCCATCCACGGCTCGAAAACCCACTTGGGCGGCAGCGGGACCCTGCCGGTCAGAGCCGTATAGGATGGCAATGTCTTTTCGGGCGCGCCAAGCAAGAAGTAATAGTCGAATATCGGGCCTTGCTGCGTAATACGATATTGGTTCGGCTGCGTCTGCCCGATGTCCGCACGTAGACGATAGGACGAATTGTCGAAAACCATGTAACCCTTGGAGCTGTGAAAGATGGGCAGAGCTTTGTAGGTTGTATTCGCCAAGCCCTCCCCGTTGCCAACCCAGTCATCTGTCCCCCAGAGAGTTAGCACACTGCCATTGTGAGTGAACCGATCGTACTTTTCTCCAAAGCCATAAATGGCCTCGTCCGGAGCAAGACGATTTTTGAAATCTATCGCCAATATCTTTCCGCCCGGGTCAAACCGGAAAGCCAGGCTGCCGGCGCCCATTTGCGTCACTTGATTTCCCGCGGCGTCATAGAAAACAATCGAAAACGGCGTTTGATTGATCACGACCCGGCCGTCGGCGGTTTCGATGGAACACGAGCTTGAGGTCTGGGTAGCTTTTAACGGCAACAAGCTGTCCGGCCTCCAGTACCCTTCCTCACTGCCGTAGATCCTTATGCCGCCCGTTTTGGGCAGGACAAGGCGCAAGTCAACTTTATGGCTGCCGGCCATGCACCGCATGAGCAGCACGCTGCCTTGCACCTCCAGGCTTTCCGCGCTTGTGACCGGCGTCCATGCATCCGTCAGGATGTCCCCCGGAGAGCCGTCGGCATACCACCACCTGGACAGCCTGTCGAGCTGGCTTAGGTAAGTGTCCAGCAGTTGATATGCCTGCCCCGGATCATTCTTCTGCAAAGCCGCATTCACTTTTTGCCGGATGAGCGCAAACGTCATGTCACTCTTTAGAATGTCCCATCCCCTGGGATCGCCCCATGCCCTGGGATACAGTACGAGCCCTTCCTGGGTAACCAGGTCGACCCAACGTTGCGTGAGATAGAGCCGCTGCGCCAGATTGTTCTTATCCGTTGGCGTGGATAAGGATGATTCCATCTGCCAAATTTGTTGGCATGTGTCGACATTGGGATAGGTCAGCAGCGCCGGACTTTGCCAGCGCAGGACGCCGGAAGGCAACCGGCACAGGCTGCTTTGAGAATCCTGCACCTGGGCATCGCCCGAAAAGTAAGTTTCGATGAGCAGGTCAACCGGCATGCCTTCGTTAAAATCAATTGCCACTGGACTGCTGAACTCGCCATCGCGCCAGCGAGTACGCATGGGCAGAAAACCAAAATAGGACTTCGGTTTTCCGCCTAGTGTTTGCCACGGTATCTGGAAAAAGACCAGCCATTCGCCGGCTTTCCCGATAACCGTCGCTTCGAACCCTTCGATTTTGTTGGCGACCTCGGAAGAGCGGCGAGCGGCAGCAGCGACATCGGCAGCCACATCCGTACTGGAACTCAACTGCCGTTCGCAGCCAAATTTCAATCCCTGCGGCGTGGCCGCAAACTGGTAATAGGAGGGAACGCCTGCATCGGGCTGAATCAAAAAGTCCACTTCATCGGGATTGGGAGGCCAGTTGTTACTTGCGGAGGGTAAACCATGAAGCGAATGCCAATCTGCC
>Ga0187865_1001161_pt1 | contig 31945 bp, 29 predicted proteins | sample June2016WEW_11_1_2_FD_132989 | JGI IMG/M metagenome (GOLD analysis project Ga0187865, IMG submission 132989) | Peatland microbial communities from SPRUCE experiment site at the Marcell Experimental Forest, Minnesota, USA - June2016WEW_11_100 | ecosystem: Environmental > Terrestrial > Soil >...
ATCCTCACCGTGGTGGTCTTTCCTGCCCCGTTGGGCCCCAGGAATCCGAACACCTCTCCCTCCTCGACTCGGAAGGTCACGCCATCGACCGCGGTGAGGTCACCGAACTTCTTGGTCAGTCCCACGGCCTCAATAGCCAGTGCAGGATGAGTCATGGGCAGAAGATCGAGCCTTCAGGCCATGTTCTCTCCTATTAATATCATTCAGGATTACAGTCCACACTCAAAGATACTTCTGGCCTCTTCTCGTCCTGCGCGGATGCTAACACAACCTAGGCGAATGCGCTGATGGTTTGGGTACACAGCTCGACGGTCCCATGCTGTTGAAATCAAGCTCAGAATGAACTCCATTCGGTCTAATGAAGACTAATCCAAGCTATTCCGCCACTGAGGCACCCAGCGACGAGGTCTAGCCAGACAGCGTAGCTTTGAGACTATCGGCGATTTGTTTCTAATGTCGCGCGTAGTAGTTGGCCATTGCCCTGAACGATTCCTTCGGCTCCCACGGCAAATCCGGATATGTCACCCCGTGCTCGCCCATCGGACCTGAAAAACCATCCAGAACATGGGGGTCGAGGTCCACCCCCATCATTTCCCTGGCCCCACGAGTGGTCTGTCTCCTGAACTCTTCGGCCGTTTCTGCCTCGGGGAAGCTTTTCACCAGGCCAAAGTTCGCCATGTCGGTATCATACCGGGAGTCCGAGCGGTATGGGGAGTTAGGAACCACGAAGGTTTGCACGAAGGCGCCTTCAACCCCCGCTGCGTCAAGCACCCTCAACTGATCGACTAGCTCGCGTACCTGGAGCTCCTCGTCACGGATGTAGTGCCCATCAGCTCGGGACTGATCGCGACTGCTGACTTGGCGACCTTCCGGGCGTAGTCAGGCGAGACATCCAGGAGGTACGCGAGGGCGGCAATGCTCACCCTTCCCTTATCCTTGACCAGAGCCATGGTCCTGTCGACCAGCGACTTGAACCGTCCCATGCCACCCAAAACCACGTTTGTGTTCGCCAAAAGGCCTGTCAGGTTCAAACCTCTCCCGTATTAGTTACTTTATAGTACATTTCCGTGGTCAGAGTGCTGCCAGACGTTGTGCGTGTGCGCGCGCGACAGCCAAACAGACATTGGTCTGACGCCCCCTCCGCCACCACGAAGAAGAAATAGGCGGGCAGGATGAACCAACGATTGGTCGGGAAGCCCGCACGTCCACAGCCGAACAAACTTGGCTTATCGTGTCTTCTGCTTTGGAGCGCAAGAGACGATGACTTGATTCCATTCCTAAGTCGTTCTGACCGTGCACTTCCGGGGGGTCCTCCGCCGGCCGTCAGGGTGCCGGTAGACCTGATACCGATAGACTTGGCCGTGCTTCCCCTCGACCTGCATGACGTAGGGGACCCAGGAGGGCTTGCCGCACTTCGGGCAGATCGTGACTTGGGAGCTCACGCATGATAAAACGCCCAAACTGCGGAGCCCACAAGGTGGCGTTCGGACATGGGGATTCTTTCGAGTTTAGGCGCGGTCCGAGGCAGTTCCCAATACCGTGGGGTCACCGTGAGACAGTGGCTTCCTGCGCCCAAACAGGTTCTGAAAGGGGATTCCAACCTTCTCGTGGAGACAGGCGCCCTGGTCGAGTTTAATCCATGTATTGCATGCGCACCAACAGACGAAGAACCCGAAGGGCCAAAATCCTGGCGGTCGCACCTCATTGTCACACCGGAAATCACCTTCCCCCACCTTAAATATCAATCAATTTCCGAATTCCCAAGGAGAAATGGGAATGTCTGACGTACGGGAGAGGGTCAATCCCGGAACTCTGCAAGGGAAGACCGCAGTTGTGACTGGCGCTGGGTCTGGAATTGGCAGAGCCATCGCGCAGCTTTTGGCCGAAAAAGGATGCAGAGTGATGGTGGTCGATGTGATCCCAGAGAGGGTGGACCAAGTCGTGGGCGAAATTCGGGCAGTTGGGAAGAATGCGTCAGGTTTGGTAATTGATCTTTCAATTGGAACCGAGGTCGACAGAATGATCGAGAGCGCGCTGAGTTCGCTTGGCAAGATTGACATATTGTGCAACAATGCCGGCATAATGGATGGTGCAAGACCGGTCGCCGATACGCCAGATGAGGTTTGGGAACGAGTCCTGGCAATTAACTTGAATGCCCCCTTCAGAGCGAGCAGAAGGGTGATTCCCATCATGATTGAACACGGTGGCGGTGTAATCCTGAACACGGCTTCGATCGCTGGGATCCTCGGTGCAAGGGCTGGCGTTGCCTATACCGTTTCGAAGCACGGGCTAATTGGTCTAACGAAGAGCATAGCGACATCGTACGGTGCAAAGGGAATCAGGTGCAATGCACTGGTCTTGGGTGCGGTACAGACCGCAATTGGCATAGGAAGTGCAACACCGAACCCTCTCGGGATGGAGAATCTGAGCAAGACGATGGCCACCCTTCCCAGGGCAGCGGACCCAGCTGAGGTTGCAAGGCTCGCATTCTTCCTTGTTTCTGACGATTCCAGTTATGTGAACGGCTCATGCGTGGTCGCTGATGCCGGCTGGACAGCGTTCTGAGTCGCTGTCGGCTTCTACACGAGTAGATGGACTGCCCTCGTCGGGCCCTCACCGCGCGCGCAGGTAGTTTGATCGAAGTGATTCTACCGAGGGACCGAAGCAAGCTCGAATCAAGATGATTCATCGGGCCCGGTGGGAGTCGCCCAATTTTCCAAGCGAATCCTGGCATCATGAAGCGCGGTTTGTGGCCCGCCTCATTCGACAGGTCCGCCCCGGGGGGATTCCGGCCTGCTCGGGTTCTAATCCATTTCAGGTCGAAACTGCTTACCGGTTCGATTCCTGGAGGTATCGCCTAGCAGACATGTCGCTACGCGACTTGATTCAGGAACTCCTGGTGGACATGGAAGTAATGCTCCGGGTCCTCGTACCTTGCCGTATGCGAGCAGCCCTTGAACACCACCATCTTGGACCCCTTTATCCCTTGGTGAAGGAGATCAGAGTTCCTCGGCGTCACTTCGTCATACTCTCCGCAGGTGATCAACGTCGGGCACTCTATCTTATGGAGCTGGTCGGTCACGTCCCAATACCTCAGGTTTCCGACTGGGAAGAATTCGTTCTCGCCCCACATCAGTTTGTACACGGGGCCGAAACCACCACCTCCGAGTCTGCGTTCCGCGGGAGACCGGATCTGCGGAGGCCAAGAATCAAGTCTGCAGACGTGCTTCTTGTACACGAACTCTACGGCCCTAAGATAGTCGATGTTCGAGTAGTCCTCCATTGCCTCGAACTTCTCAAGCGTCTCGCGTATCTTCTTAGGGAGCTCGGACCTCAACCGCAGGAATTCTTCAATGCACACAGGTACACTACAGGTCCCGCTTGAAGGAAGCAGGCTTCTGAGGTTGCGGGAGCACTTTATTGCGTATGCCACGTTCAGGAACCCGCCCCAGCTCCCTCCCCAGAGATGCACCTTTCCAAGCTTGAGCGTCTGCCTTACGCCCTCGACCTCCTCCGCATACCTATCAACGCTGTAGAGCAGCTTGTTAGGGGGAGCCTGGGACTTTCCGCACCCGAGTTGATCGTACATCACGGTCCTGAATCCGTAGTCAGTCAGCCGGGACATCGTGGAAAGGCCATCTTGAGATCCTCCGGGTCCTCCATGGAGGCAGAGCACCGTTCCTTTTCGGTTGCTGTCCCCGAAACTCCTGTAGTAGAGCCAGTACCCAAGCACCTTCACGTACCCTTCCGAGTAGTCTTTCGTCTTGACGAGTTCATGGACTGGACCAGTGGCATAGGACATTTGCAACACGTTCACTTCGCCTGACTAATCAAAGTTGCGAAGTGTGATGTCCATGCCTTGACTGCCATAGTAAGTGCCCGGCTAGGGTCCGCCCCCAAACGGGCCCGAAAAGTGGATTCTGTTCCTAATCGCGCGCGCAAAACTCAAATGAACTGTGCAACAGACAGTCCAGGTCAGGCTGAGTGCAGCCCCGCGCGGACCTCTCAATTCGACCCCAGGATGGCCTGCGGTCCGACCTTCAGTGGAGTTTTTCCCGATGGTCGTCCAGGCTTCCCTTGATGTAGGCCTGCACAGCGTCGTCGGCGTACACCGATTCTGTGACGAAAGGTTTGATGCCTGACTGGATTATGGCATCATGCATTCCCCACCCCATGCCCCTCGCGATGAGCGCCGCACAGTCTCTGACATTGGACAGCATGCTCTGATGTGTCGATGTTTCTTCCGGGCCCTGATGATGACCGGAGCCTAGGCTATGGCGTTCAGTTCCACCGAGGTGTTCCATCCCCCCTTGACGATGTCCCGCCTTGGGCCTCATCTCCTTACCTTTCACAGCCCCGTTCTCTATGTCGTATACCAGATAGGACTGCGCCATTCCGAAGTGCGGCGATATGGTCTTGCCGTCGTCTGTTACGACTGCTACTTTCATCTCTTTCGCCTAGGTGTCGCGCGCAAATAACCCTTATTCTTCAGCTGTCAGCCAGCCTACAAAACACAAGGTTTTCGAGTTCGACGTCGTCTAGCGCGTGCCTGCTACGGCAGTCTCTCTGCTTCTTCGAGGACCTTTACTCGCCGGAAGAAGATCCAGAACATGAAGATCGACACCGAGTAGAGGATAGACGCTATGTAGAACGGAATGCTCGCGGCGACCATGCTGACCCCCATGACGGTGATCACGGTCCCGGTGAAGACGATCGACAGCCCCTTCACAGTCGTAAGGAAATAGGAAAGGTCAGTGAAGAGGAAGCTCAGTGCAAAGCTTGGGACGAAGCTCAGGACAATCAGCAGTTTGGCCTCCCTTGGGATCAAGCTGTACTGCCTGAACATGGGGTCTCTGGGGCGAGGGCCTCAACACCTCGTATAAACGGAAAACGCGAAGAGGCGGTGATGCCTGTTTCAGGCTCAGTGAGTGCCCACGCTTGCCCCCTTGCCCCGAAAACGGTTTCCTAGCGCGCGCTCAAGGTCGCAGCTCTCACATCAGCGGCCTACCTGGAATCAACTTTCCGGACCTGTCTGCGCGCGCTCAGGAAAGGGAATCTACAGGTTCATGAGTGAGAGCCAGCCGAACTCGTCCCAAGACAATCAAGAGTCAGTGGCTCGCGGGATCAGGCCGTGATTCGTCGTACACAGCCCATAAAACGACCATTAATCAGCTGCCCGAAAACAAGTTAAGTCCGACTCGCGGCCGGCGTCGCGAAATGGCCTCTCTGGTGGGGGGTGTGGACGAGGCGGGGAGAGGCTGCATCGTAGGCCCGCTCGTCGTCGCCGGGGTGTCCGCGACTCGCTCCAGGGTCAGGGAGCTGAAGGAGCTGGGCGTAAGGGACTCGAAGAAGCTCTCGCCTCGCCAGCGGGAGACCCTATATCCAGAGATTCTCAAGATCTGCAGCCGCGCGTACTGGGCACACATTGAGCCTGCGGAGATCGACACTTTCGTGAGGACGGGTAAAAAGTTCCGGAGGCTGAACTACCTCGAGGCCCTCTACTTCGCGAAGGTCATTGACCGGCTGGACGCCGCCCGGGTGACGGTGGACGCGTGCGACAGCGTCCCGAAGAGGTTCCAGGATAACATCTGCGACAACTTGAAGACACGCTGCAGCGTGAACGCACTCCACAAGGCCGACAGAGACTACCACGTCGTCTCGGCCGCTTCGATTATCGCGAAGGTCGAGAGGGACAGGGAGGTGGAGAAGCTGAGGAGGAAGCACGGCGACTTCGGCTCCGGCTACCCGTCAGACCCCTACACCAGGGTCTTCTTCATCGAGCGGATGCGGAGGGGCGAACCGCTTCCCGGGTACGTGAGGAAGAGTTGGAAGACCTGGGACAGGTTCCGGCAGAGCCTCCTCGCCCCCTTCTAGCTAGCGGCTGGCGAGTATCAGGGCGTGGTCCTTCTCGAAGGGGCTCAGCTCGATTATCGACTCAACCCTGAAGCCGGCCCCTTCGAGCCTCATCTTCTCCTCCTGGAAGACCCTCTCTGGGTCCTTCAGGACGTCGATGCTCCTCGCCTTCACCACGAGCAGGAGTCTCCCTCCGGGCTTCAGCATCGCCCTGCAGTTCTCCATCGCGATCTCGGTCTGGTCCGGCTGGGCGATGTCGCAGTAGACCAGGTCGACCTTTGAGATATTGTACTTCGAGGGGTTCCGGGCATCCGCGACGAACGGGATCACGTTCTTGCGCTGCCTGGCGACGTTCTCCACGAACTCCCTGGCCACGCGGGGCGAGAACTCGACGCCTATCAGCAGCCCCTTCTCTCCGACGATGTCGGACACGTGAGAGGGCGTGGTCCCAGTCGACGTTCCCAGGTACAGGACCCTGTCTCCTTCCCTTATTGTGTCGTCGGGGAGGCCCTTGAGCATCGCCGCCGCAAGCTTGCTCCTGAACGGGTCCCAGGTCCTGTACTCGACCCCGCCCCTGCTGACGAGTTCCTCATTGTAGACTCTATGTCCCCTCGCGAGGTTCGGCGTTAGCAGGTAAGTCCTGCCGTCCCTCTCCTCTCTCCTGACCGGGCTCATCGCCGATTGGACTTCTGGCGTCTGGGGCCTCTTTCCCGCCTCTGGAGGCGGTCGCGTGGGCGGCCGCGCCACTCGGGCTGCCTCGGCGGAGGCTCCTTGTACTTCTCTCTGATGCTCGCGAGACGTTTGTCGAGGCTCACCTTGATCGAGGCCTCCTCCGAGCCTCTGTAGTAGTCCACCCTGGCCGCTATTGCAATCTTGTTCGCGATTGTCCTCGCTATTTTTCCCCTCTGCCACTTCGGCGCCGCGTGGACAGCCTCGTGCTGGAAGAGGATCCCGTGCTTGGGCGGCCTCGCGCCCGTCCTGAGAGCCCGGAAGAGGGCCTTCTCGGCACCGAGGATTTGGATGGTGCTCGCAGGCAACATCGCGAGCCTGTCGAGCCCTCCCGCCTTCGCCATCAGCCTCGCACCTATCGTGGCTCCGGCCACCTCGCAGACGTTGGGGGCGATTCTCTTCATGGCGCCCTCGACGTATTCGCTGAGCTTCTCCCGCTCCCCACTGAGCTCGACCGAGAGGGACGACAGCGCCTTCACTCTGGCCAGGTCCCCGTCGGTAATCTCCCCGCCTTTCGACCTGTCCCGCGCCGTGAGGATCGCCTCGACCTTCTTCTCCGTGAACCCCCTCCCCTCAAGCAACTCCGGGGTGAACCCGTCTCTCCTCCCAGCGGCTACGATGATCCTGCATAGAGTGACGTTGTCCTGAACCATCTGGGTCAGCTCCGGGAAGTGGAGCCCGTACCATTCGGCGGCTCGCGTCGAGGTGATGTTGAGGAACTTGTCGGTGTCGTCAAGTGCCTGGATCGCCTGGACGAGATGGAGATCCGGGCGGGAGCCGGACTTCCTAATCGCCTCCTCAGCAGCCGCAATCGACCTTTCCCTTATCGTCTCGAGGGAAGGTTCCTCGTCACCCAGAGGACCTCTCTCCTCTCCGACGGGATTCTCCTCTCCAGGTCTCGTTGTTGCCAAAAGAGCTCGACTCTCCCCGAGTCCCAGGACATTAAAGCGTTGCAATAAGGTTCGGGTTGACTCGAAGGGACACCAGATAACCCGCTGTCTACTCTAAATAGAACTGACCGCTCTCACTAGGATTGCGAGAATGTGCCGTATAGCTGGATATGTCGGTGATTCCAGGGAGAACCTCGAAAAGCTCGTCGATGGTCTGCGTTGGGCTGCACGGAATGATACGACATCCGGAACGCCAGTGGTCCACGGCGACGGATGGGGCTACGCCATCTATTCGGACCTCGGCAGATTCTCTTACAGGACACCGAAGGCAATCTTCGAAGATGAAATAGACCTCCATAAGACAAAAGGTAGGATCTGTGCCATCCTTCATGCTCGAAAGGCCAGTCCGGGGTACAAAGCCGATGAGAAATCCTCTCACCCATTCTTCGGCGAGACTGAAGACAGCTTCGTGTACTTCGCACACAACGGCTCGCTGGACGATGAAGTCTTAAGAGGACTAACAGGTTTCAATGGGGACGCAATAGATAGTGAGCTGGCATTCAGATACATGCTGCAGAGAGGTATCTTCCCGGCCGCCTCTGAACTCGAGAATTATGTCAAGCCCAATAGTGCCCTGAACCTGCTGGTTCTTGAGATAAGGAAGGGCGGAGGAGCGGAGGTTTACGTGAAGAGCTACTATAACAAGGATGGGACTAACAGGGACATGACAGAGTACTACCAGATGCTCAAACAAGACATGGACGGAGGGAAGGCCGCCTTTTCTTCGACGTTCAATGACAATCATTTCATGGGAAAGGATCTCGGAAAAAGAGGGTTGATTCCATTTTCTGAGCTCTAGGGCACCTGTATGTGATGACAAGTCCCGGCCAGACCGTTCTGCTCGGTAGGTTCTTGCGCCTCTTCGGAGGATGGAAGTCAGAGACTCCAGTGCCGTGAAAAACCTCACAGTCTGTGATCGTCCCTTCGCCCTCTGATTTCCCTCGGCTCGTGGATGGCAGGACTAGCCTTTGACACTCCGCCTACAGTCTCGAAGCGAATCGTTCGTTGGTGGAGAGATTGTCAGAGGCGTTTCTCAGAACATGGCATGAACAAAAGCGCGTGTCTGTGACAGGGGCAGGTCTTGAAGTACCTCCGTAAACTCAAACGGTCGCCAGAAAGCTGTCCACTTGAGAGTCTTCTGCCCCCATCAGAATCCCGTCCGGCTAGGTAGGCTATTAATCTAGCTACCAAATTGGCATTCCATTACTACCGTTACCATTGATTCTGGAAGGGCGGTTTCTGATGCGCATACGAATGATAGTGTTCTGTTTATGCAGCCCGCGCACGAGCGCAACTGTCAAAGCACGGAGCTTTTACCTCTTCGTCGGAACGCGTCGTCTTCTTAGACTGTTACCTTTCGTCGGAAGGCTGTGTTGTCATTCTTATTCCCCGAGCTCTTGGTTCAAATGAACTTGGTCACGACCACTATGGTATCGTGGATGAGGTCTGAGGAGGTCATCGTCATGGGAACAATTATCGATACGACGAACAAGAGATACAGAAACCCCCTGGATGCGCTCGACAGACCAGACGATACGATGACGAACAGCTCCCTCATGAGGTAGAACTCGCATAGCAAGAAAACCATCGTGAACAGGTTTCTCAGTATCAGCAGGTCCAAAGAGTTAGTCTGGAAGTAAGCCGCGGTCACCGGATTCATCTCCGAAAACCCCAAGAAGCTTACGCCTATGAGTGTGAGAAGCTGGGCAGAGAGATTGGCCACGCTGGTTATGGTCCATACATCTACGACCCTTTTCCACGATGGAATGGCCCAGCTTGTCGCTTTCATTTCCCGAACCGCCTCATATGCGGAGGTTCATCGTATCCGGCTCGTCTGAATGCGAGAACTCCCTTTCAATCTTTCTGAGACCCTCGCACAGGTTCTGTAAAGCGCGCGCGCGCGCGGGGCCTGCTCGCTGCATTTGAAGCAGGAAGCCACTTCCAGCATTGGACGATTCTCCTTGCTCAAGCGTGCGACGAACAAGGGAATTCGGACATTCGTTCTATGTCGGGGCACCCAAGTTGGATGCGACGTCTCAGCTTGAGTACTGATTCCCGTGTTCAAACACTTCTGCGCACCAGGGAAGCTCTTGCTGAAGGGAAAAAAGACACAAATGAATCCCTATGAGTCCAACGCCGGGACACTTGGGTGGGGGAAAAGGCACGAACAGGACGATACTGGTGATTGGATTCAACCCATTCGCGGGTAGGAAGGCCAACGCTGCGGGTGACGTAGCTGATGCCTTCGACGGGCAAGAGTTCAACGGCGTAGAGATTCGTTCGGCATTGATTCCGGTAGAATGGGGAAAGCCCGAGACAGTGATCAAGGGGGCGATCGAGGAAATTCAGAAAGAAGGTCAACAGCTCACAGCCATTCTAGGGCTAGGAGAGTGCCGCGGAAGGATAATCAGAGTGGAGGAGAAGGCCTACAACCAGCGCGCCAAGGGAGTCGCCGACGAGGCAGATAACAGACCCGGAGCAGAGGTAGGGACTGAGGTCATCACCGAAGGTCCACGAGGATACTCTTCGCCCCTTGCCCAAGATGTCAGACAAGCTTTGCGGGTTGCGGAAATCAAATTCGAGAAATCCGAGAATGCGGGCAGGTTCCTCTGCGAGGAGGCGTTCTATGTTGGCATGCATCTTGCGTCTAGACGGGCAAAGGTGGCCGGGCCTGTTGGCTTCGTCCACCTTCCTCGGTATCCTAAGGGAGATCAGGACAAGTCAAACCATGATAATCGGAAGCATCTGAGAAAAACGAAGAAATCTGTGCAGAAGATTCTCGAAAGGCTATCGAAGAGAGATAGCTAGGAGACGCTTGGCATTAGGACCCGCTTCCGTGAAAGCTCCGTCTCGTTTACTGGTCAAATCCTTCCGGGCCCGATCATTCTGTAGGGTGCACTTCTGAACCAAGTCCCCTGCCTAGGCGCTTCCGGGAGGGGGAGCTTCGAGCTCAGACGACCACGAATTGGACGGGATTTCATTGAAGCCCTCTGCACAGGTCGTCTTGGCATCTGCGTTGGGCCCAAGTCCAGCGCGATTAGACTCACTGGGAGCAACCTGGGAGGTCGATTCATGCACTGCCTATGAGTTCCGGTCCAAGCATCAGGTCACAGGCCAAAGATTAATCTACTGTAAAGCGCAAGCCTTCTCAAGGAGGATTGAAACAAGACAATGCCGACCCACGGGAGTCAGCAGTTCAGCTCAACGCTGACTGCCTCCAGTCACTAAGGCCGGAAAGGTCAGGTCTCAGACGCCAAAACTAGAAGGGAAACCAAAGCCCAGCAAGATTCCGAAAGTAAGGAACAAGCGGACCTACGACAAACGCTTTACCCTCAGGCGCAAGCCAGGTCAGAACTGGATGCGCCGGTGACCGCTCCAGAGCCAGAGCGGGCACGGGAAGCGGCCGCCTACCTAGCCGAGCAGGTCAGGAACGGGCGTGTCGAGTCGAGGGCGGCCCTCGAGAGACTGAAGAAACGGGCAGCCAGACGGTACTTTCTGGACAGATACGTCTCCAATTCCGAGGTGATTGCCGCCCTGGAGCCGGGCACGAGGAGCGCCTTCGAGGAGATGCTCCGGGTCCACCCGAGGCGTAGTGCTTCTGGCATAGTGGTGGTCACATCATTCTCCGCGCCCTATCCTTGCCCCCACGGCACCTGCGTCTTCTGCCCGGGCGGGCCCCGGTTGGGGACGCCACAGAGCTACCTCCCTGGCAGCCCGGGGATGAGGACCGCGCTCGGCGTCGCGTTCGACCCCTTCGTCCAGGTTCGCAGGAGCCTCGCCAATTACGAGGGAAACGGCCACGAGACTGACAAGGTCGAGACGATCATCGAAGGCGGCACCTTTATCGCGCTCTCCACCGACTATCAGACTTCATTCGTCAAGGGCGTCTACGACGGCCTCAACGGCCTTGCTTCCGGGACACTGGAGGAGGCTCAGGAGGCCAACGAGTCAGCCCGGAGCAGGTGCGTGGGCCTGACTCTCGAGTCGAAGCCCGACTGGTGCAGACCTCAGGACGTCGACCTCATGCTGACCTTCGGGATGACGAGGCTCGAAATAGGGGTCCAGAGCCTCAGAAACGCGACCCTCTCCAGGAGTAACAGGGGGCACACCGTGGAGGACACGCTGGACGCCTTTAGGGTAGCGAGGGACGCCGGCCTCAAGCTGACGGCCCATATGATGCCTGGTCTCCCGGGCGCGAGCCCCGCTGAGGACCTCGAGGACCTCCGGATGCTCTTCGGGCGAGAGGACCTCCGCCCAGACATGCTGAAGCTCTACCCGACCCTCGTAGTACCGGGGACTGCCCTCGCGAAGCAGTTCGAGGCCGGGCTCTACGAGCCATACGACCTCCGGACGGTGGTGGAGCTCCTGAGCGACATGAAGCGATTCGTGCCAAGGTGGCACAGGATAATGAGGATCCAGCGGGAGATCCCAGCAGGGGAGATATCGGGAGGGGTCAAGAACGGGAACCTGAGGGAACTGGTCCTGGCCCGAGCGGAGGAGAAGGGATGGAGGTGCGGTTGCATCAGGTGCAGGGAGGTGGCCCTAAGCGATCCGGCCGCGATGGCCGAGGAGGACGCCCTCGCCTACCGGGAAGAACGGTACTCCGCCTCGGGCGGCCTCGAGATCTTCGGCTCCTTCGAGTACGAGGTGAGCGGCAAGATCGCAGGCTTCGTGCGGCTCCGCTTCCCGTCTGAAAGAGCCCACCGCCCGGAGATGGCGGGTTCGACGGTCGTCCGCGAGCTCAGGGTCTACGGGCGCCAGGTCGAGTTGGGAGGCAGGAGCGATAGCGCCTGGCAACACAGGGGGCTCGGCGCGTCCCTGATGGAATCGGCGGAGAGGCTCTCGGGCGAGGAGTTCGGCGCGAAGAGGGTCCTGGTGACCAGTGCGGTGGGGACGAGGAACTATTACAGGAAGCTGGGCTACGAGAGGCTGGGGCCGTACATGGCGAAGAGATTGGGCTGACCCGGGACCGCCCTCGAGCTCAGGCCATCCTCCTGTCGATGACGCCGTCCTTGCGAGCCTTCTTCTCAGCCGCGAAGTAGACCATGAGGCCGACTCCGAGCAATATCGCTCCGCCCAAGGTGCACAGCGAGAGCGAATAGAGGTAGTTACCGGAGACGCCGGGGACGATGGCGACCCTCGCGGCGGCTATGAACTGGGTGAACGGGAGATACGTCGCCCCGACCGACACTGGATAGGGAAGGATCGACGGCGGGAAGAGCGCCCCGGAGAAGACCATCAAGAGCCCCGCGATGTACCCGGGGAGGGACCATTCGAACTTGCTAGCATAGAGGGAGTACGCGCCGAGGAGGTAGCCCAGGCCCAGGGCTGCGGGGATGTCCGCGACCAGCGCGACCCCCAGCATCAGCGCGGTCACCGGGGTCACGGTGAGCGGGACCGTAGTGCTCAGGAAGGAGCCCAGCACGTAGTAAGCGACCGCGAGGGCGGCGAGAGATGTCGTGACCGAGATTGCAAAGGACGAAAGGGCCCTCCCGGCCACGTAGACGGCAGTCGACCGCGCGGTGAGATAGATGTGCTGGAAGACCGAGAGATTCTTGCCCTCGGCTATCGCGACGGTGGGGACCCAGGCATAGGCAGCCACATGGGCGTACAGAGTCGACCCGACGAGCACGTAGGCCAACTGGGTCGGATTGAACGAGACCCCCGCGCCGCTGTTCGAGGAACCAAACCAGTAGATCATCGAGACGGTCATCGCGGAGGCGAAGGGGGCGACCACCTGCAGCGCGAGGGATACGGGCGGATAGGTCCAAGCGAGGTCGTGCTGGACGCCCATCCAGGCCGAGACGAAGAGTGACCTGAGGTTGATCATCTGATCCTCACCGCGATTGTGCCGTCCCTCCTCCCTTTGCTCTCCAGGGCCTTCAGCGCAAAGTCGGAGATGACGAGGAAGACGACCGCCATCACCGCCAGGGTGACGAGGCTTGGCCAGATGGACCCAACGTCCATGCCTCGGAAGAGCGACTTTCTCAGGGCGTCCATACCAATGGTGAGGGGGACCAGCGACGCGACCGCCTGTATCGCGAAGGGATAAGGCGAGGCCGCGCCCAGCGCCGGGAAGTAGAGGCCTGAGACCATCGACACTGGCTCCTGGAGCACGTTGTTCATCGACTCCGCCTCTCGACCGTAGGTGAGGTAGAGAGAGGAGAGGGTCATCCCCATCGCGTAGAGGGAGGCGAGCGTGAGGAGGAAGGTCAGCGCGACGGCCAACCACGAAGCCGCCACCACCGGGTGGAAGAGAACCCAGCCGACCGTGATGACCATGGCCGCGGACGGGGCGGTCCCGATTATCCCTCCAAACGACATGCCGATCAGAAGCGCGGACATTGAAGCGGGCGAAGTGAGGTAGATCTCAAAGAGACCTTCCTGCTTGTCCCAGTTGAACTGGCTCGCCATCGACCAGAGGACGTTGCCCCAGAATGCCACCATCACGCCCCCGAGGATAGCGAAGCCGATGTAGCTGGTCGCCCCGATGCTGTAGTAGAGCAGCGAGAGCGCAAGGGAGGAAAGGATCGGGAAACCCATGTTCACTATGATCCAGAGCCGCTCTCCGAAGATGCTCCAGAGCCTCACCAGGGCTCTCGCCTTCATGGTCCTGAGCCAGGGCCTAGTCTCCATCCTGTTCCTCCCTCTCCTTGAATCCGCGCCCGACCATGGCCACGAAGACTTCCTCCAGCGTCGTCTCCTTCCGCCACGAGGCTATGATCTTGTGGCCCGATTTCGCCATGGCCTCCTCGGCCCTCCGGGCCGATCCGTCGTCCTCGACGACCACCTGGATCGTCGAGAGCCCCCTCTCCTCGTCCGAGGCTGACGTGAACCCTCTGACTCCCGCAACCTGGGTGAGCGCGTCGAAGCTCTTCTCGGGCGGAGAGACTTCCATGACCAGCGCCGGGACGCCCAGCTTCCTCTTCAGCTCCTCCGGGGACCCTTCGGCGATTATCTTCCCCTTGTCGATTATCGCGACCCTGTCGCAGATCGCCTCGACTTCTGCCATGTTGTGCGTGGCGAGCATAATCGTCCTGTCGTGCTGGCGGACCTCGTCCTTCAGGAAGTCCCTGATGCTGCGGGCGGTCATCACGTCCAGCCCGATCGTGGGCTCGTCGAGGAAGACGACCCGGGGGTCGTTGATGAAGGCCCTCGCTATCGTGGCCCTCTGCCTGTAGCCCGTGGAGAGGGCGTAGAATTTCCTGTCGAGGTACTTCGTCAGGCCCAGCCTCTCGGAGAGGTCGCCTATCCTCTCCTCGGCGACGTGGGGCTCGATGCCGTAGAGCTGAGAGAAGAACCACAGGTTCCGCTTCGCGCTAATGAAGTCGTAGCCGGCCTTGTCTGCCCCGCTCGCCATGTTTATCACGTGCCTGACCTTCTCGGGCTCGTGTTCGACGTCGAACCCCATCACTGAGGCGGAGCCCCCGGTGGGAAGCAGGAGGGTGGACAGGATCCTGATTATGGTCGTCTTCCCGGCCCCGTTCGGCCCTAGGACCCCAAATATTTCGCCGCGGTTGACGCCGAGGCTGACGCCGTCGAGGGCCACGACTGGGGCCTCCTTCGTCTTGAACTCCCTTCTCAGGTCTTCAACCTCGACCGAGGCTTGCGTTCCTGATTTCATGAATGACTCACGCTAGATGACTGGCGACGGTTCGCCCGACTTCGGGAGTTAACCCTTTCTGTGCGGAGGGGCAATCGTTTAAGACCGCAGAGCCTCAGGACTGACCGCATGCCAGGGCTGGCCGGCTACAGGGGTAGGGCTCTCGAATTCCTCACTAAGGCGAAGGCCAGCATCGGAGACGTTCTGGAAGCAAAGATGGAGTGGGGCACGGTCACCGGGACGCTGGTCCCACGCTACCAGCACGCCGACGACGGTCACGTGGTCTTGAAGCTGAAATCCGGATACAACGTCGGCCTCGCCGTCTCGAAGCTCAGGGGTGCGACGGTCAAGACGAAGGGTGAGAAGCCGGCCTTCGAAGCTCCGGGGCGCCCGGAGCCCAGGGCGGGTCTCCCACGAATCCTGATCCTGGGGACGGGAGGCACGATAGCCAGCAGGGTCGACTACAGGACGGGCGCAGTCCGCCCCGCGATTTCCGCGGGAGAGCTCCATGCCCTGATTCCCGAGCTGTCGGACGTCGCGGAGATTGAGCCCGAGATCCTCTTCAACGTCTTCAGCGAGAACGTCGAGCCGGCCCACTGGTCAAAGTTGGCCACCCGCCTCAAGAGAGCGGTCGCCGAAGGCTACAGCGGGGTTGTCGTCACCCACGGGACGGATACGCTTGGATACACGGCGGCCGCTCTAAGCTTCGCGCTTCAGGGCGTGCCCGTCCCCATCATCCTCGTGGGCGCGCAGCGTTCCTCGGACAGGCCCTCCTCGGACGCCGCGCAGAACCTGATCGGGGGGGTCTCCGTGGCTGCCAACGCCCCGTTTTCAGGGGTCTACGTGGCAATGCACCTTGACGAGAGCGACGACGCGATCGCCCTGCACAGGGGCACGAGAGTCAGGAAGAACCACACCAGCAGGCGGGACGCTTTCCAATCCGTGGGTGTGCCTCTCGCGGCCGTCTGGCGTCCTTCGGGAATTGAGCAGGTCGCGCCGGACCTTCCGAAGAGGGGGAGCGGGGCCCCGTTCAAGCCAGCCACCCGTTTCGACGCAAATGTGGCGCTTCTGAAGTTCTATCCGTCCATGCCCAGCAACCTGATCTCGGCAGTGGGAAGGATGGGGGCCCGCGGGCTGATAGTCGAAGGCACAGGGCTCGGTCACACGAATTCGAAGGACATCACAGCGATCAAAGCCTTCGTCAAGGGGGGCGGGCTCGTCTGTATGACCTCCCAGTGCGTCAACGGGAGGGTTGACCTCAATGTCTACGACACTGGGAGGGACCTGGCGCGAGCTGGGGTCGTGCCCCTCGAGGACATGCTGGCCGAAACCGCCCTCGTGAAGGCGATGTGGGCGCTCGGCAACTCCGCCACCACCGCGAAGGCGAAAGCTAAGATGCTTGAGAACCTAGCGGGCGAGATGACCTCGCGCAGGTTCCCGGGGTGAGCGGCTCGCCGACGGACACGAAGGGAGCCGACGTGAAGGTGGGGCTGGAGATCCACCAACAGCTGGCGTCTGCGCACAAGCTCTTCTGTGAGTGCCCGATAATGAAGTCGGAGGAGCTTCCCCTCTCATTCGAGAGGAGACTGAGACCGGCCCAGAGCGAGACCGGTAAGCTCGATCCCGCCGCTGTCTTCGAGTTCATGAAGGGTAGGTCCAACGTGTATCTTTGGAACCCTGAGTCGTCGTGCCTCGTGGAGGCCGACGAGGAGCCGCCGCACCGGCTCGACGTCGAAGCCCTGGACATAGTCCTTCAGATCGCCGGGGTCCTCCACTCCAACGTCGTCGACGAAGTGCACGTGATGCGCAAGATCGTGATAGACGGCTCGAACACGACGGGCTTCCAGAGGACCGCGGTCATCGGGCTCGGGGGGTATCTCGAGGTGGAGGGGGTCAGAGTGGGCGTCCAGTCCGTGTCGATAGAGGAGGACGCCGCTAGAATTGTCGGAGAGGACGACAAGTCGAGGCGGTTCGGCCTGGACAGGCTCGCGGTCCCGCTGGTCGAAGTGGCCCTCGATCCCATTGAGGGAAGCCCGGAGACGGTAGGCAGAGTCGCGCTCCACCTCGGCAGGACGCTCAGGTCGACGGGCAGGGTCGCCAGGGGCCTGGGGACGATCAGGCAGGACCTGAACGTGTCAGTGAAGGGCGGCAGGGTCGTCGAGGTTAAGGGGGTCCAGAAGCTCAACCTGCTGCCCAAGGTTGTCGCGTACGAGGTCGCGAGGCAGCTCGGGCTACTCGAGATTTCTTCCAGGCTGAAGGAGAATGGGACAAGGACCGTCGAATGCGACTTGCGCGATGTGAGCCGGGTGCTGCTGAACACGGAGTCCAGGGTCATCCAGGCCAAGCTGAGGGAGGGAGGGAAGGTCCTGTGCATCAGCGCGGGCGGTCTGCGGGGCCTAATGGGGTGGGAGCCATCGCAAGGAATCAGGCTCGGGAGGGAGGTCGCGGAGGTGGCGAGGGTCAACGGCCTCGGAGGGATTATCCATTCCGACGAGTTCGCGAAGCAGGGCATATCGCAGGCTGACGAGGAAGAGCTCCGCAGGGAATGTGAGGCAGGGCAGGACGCAGCCCTGGTCCTGCTTGCTGGCCCGGCGTCAAAGGTAGAGAGGGCGGTTCCGCCAGTCATCCTGAGGCTGAAGCAGACCACGGAGGGCGTTCCAGCAGAGACTCGGTCTGCCACTGAGGAGGGCGAGTCGAGATTCATGAGGCCCAGGCCTGGCGCTCAGAGGATGTATCCGGAGACCGACATCCCCGAAGTGGTGATCGGGGCTGACCGCTTGAGGGCCATGGTGATGTTTGTTCCGGAACCCTGGGAAGAGACGGTCGGGAGATACGAAAGGAGGTACTCGCTGAGCAGAGACCTCGCCGTCAAGCTGCTCGACTCCCATTTCCCTGACCTCTTCGAACGGCTCGTGTCCCAGCTCAAGCTCGAACCCTCGTTGGTGGCCTCGATGCTCGTCGACCTCCCAGTAAGGCTGACGAGGGAGGGCATCCCTGAGGACGCTCTCGGCCCGGAAACTATCGCGGAGATCCTCCGAGCGATAGACTCTGGAACGGTCGCTAAGGAGGCGGCCCCCGATGTCCTGAGGTCGATCGGCAGAGGTGAGTCCAAGGGCATAGGGGAAGCTGTCGAGAAACTGGGACTGGGTTCCATCGACGTAGGCCGACTCTCCGAGATCATCGATTCGGTCGTCCAAGGCAACCGGGCCCTGATCGAAGCTAGAGGAGAGGGCGCCTTCTCTCCTCTGATGGGAGAAGTGATGGCACAGGTCAGGGGGAAGACGGACGGTAAGCTGGTGAGCAGGCTCCTCAAGGAAAAACTCGTTTCTATCGCAGGCGACAGGAAGAACGAGTAGCCGGTATCAGGCGCAAAGAAGAGAGGCGAACTGCCCACTTTCTACGGGGCAGATAACCTCTGCGTCCTCTGTCCCATGAACAGGCCGAAGATGCACAGCGCCGCTACCGTGGCGACCCGAACCGACGCGACAAGCTCCGCCTCGCTAAGCCCGGGGGATAGACGATTGATTCGGCTGCAAAGATACGAAGCCCTCGGCGCTATCGCATTGGGTTCTCTTAAGGGGGTTAGACGTGCTTCCTTGGCCCTGTGCAACTGCATCAAGCTGCAAGAGCTTCGTGCTGTCTGCATCAGATACCTTCAGATCGTCAAACATGAGATTACAATGGGTCAACTATTGACGAAAGTCATGTAGGTTCCAAAATATATCATACGTCATACATTGTCGGACTCCGTAAATACTCACCCCCGGGTGGGGTGAAGTGAAAATGAATCTGAATTCTATAAATCGAAATTCAATAGATCGAAACTCAACAAGCATCAACAAAACTTCTATTCTAGCCCTGTTTCTCGTTTCTGTCTTTGTCGTCTCTGGCGTAGCTGGCGTCCTTGGAATCGTCCCGATAGCGCACGCTTCACCGCCTGTGTGTACTACCACGTATTCACCTTCGAGCCCGGGCATTGGCCAGCAGTGGACGATAGGCGCCTCGGGAACCTACTGCCTTAACGCTGGGACCTACGACACCCAGATAACAATCACAGCAAGCAACGTCGTCTTAACGGGCACGCCGGGAACAACAACGGCAAGCCTGGTCATCATAAAGCCCAGCACCGTTACCAATACCGCACCAGTATTGACACCTGCTATCATCTATGTCGGGTCGGGACTCACGGGTGTGACCGTCGAAGGCCTGACGGTAGACGGGTCAGGAGCAGCCAGCTATGTCGCTGGCACATTCGGCCCCAATTCTGCCACCTGTGAATTGGTCTGGCCAAATGACGGGTGCTACTTTGGAATTGCCTTCTACGGCGCTTCGGGCACGATCCAAAACAACGTCGTGACTAACATGAACATCCTACCAGGTACCTACGTAGCAAATACCGTAACTGTTGCATTCGGTGAAGGGATCTATGTCGGGACTCCTTCAGGACCAATTTCTGTCACCATTTCAGGCAACACTGTGTCCAAGTATGCCGAGAACGGGATTGTGTGTCGGGTTGCAGGTACTACCTGCACGATATCCGGCAATGCAGTCTCTCCTCTGACCGCCGCAGATGCGAGCGAAGTCCCAAACGGCATCGAAATGGCTTTTGGTGCAACGGGCTCTATTACTGGAAATACAGTTAGCGGCAACGCCTGCGGTGCTCCGCTGATTGCATCAGACTACTGCAGCTCAGACCTAGTCAACACAGTGCAGGCGACAGGCATCCTCACCTATGGGGCCAGTGGGCCTATCACCATCTCAGGGAACACACTTGCGAGCAACGACGTTGGCACATTCCTGCAGAGCGACACTGGAGCAATCACCGTAACGTCCAACACGATTTCAAGCAGCATATACGTGGGCGTGGCCGTCTACGACGAAAGCCAGACCGTGAGCCTCAGCACATTCTCAAGCACACCAGTGGGCATCGAAGCGGCATCGGACACCTCAGGCCTAACTGCGACAGCCACGGTTAGCGGCAACACTTTCTCTTCGAGCGTCATTACACCATTCCTAACAGAGGCAGCCCCAGGGGGTACCGCGATAATCAACAGCGCGGGGTGCGTTGTCACCTACATACCTAGCAGTCCGCCTGCCCAACAGCAGACGATATTGAACCCGGGAGCCTACTGCTTCGAACCAGGGACCTACGACACCCAGATAACAATCGCGGCAGGCGGTGTCACCTTAAAGGGCGCGCCCGGAACTGCGGCAAGCCAGGTCATCATACGGCCCGGCATAGTCACCGATAACTCGCCTACACCCTCACCAGCAGACTTCGCACCTGCCATCATCTATGTTGGGGCGGGGCTCACTGGCGTGACCGTCGAAGGTCTGACGGTAGACGGGTCCTTAGCAGGCAGCAGTGTACCTAGCAATATCGGGAACTGTGTTTGGAACCCAATTGTCGGCCACGGGAATTTCGGATGCTGGTTCGGAATATCCTACTGGGGCGCTTCGGGTACAATCACAGGCAACGTCGTGACTAACATAAACAACGGCGCCTCGTCACCTTATGCAGACACTCCTGGATGGGGCGAGGGGATTCATGTCGGGACTCCCTCGGGTTCCATCTCTGTCACCATTTCAGGCAACACTGTATCCAATTATGCCGAGAACGGCATTACATGCTCGGACACAGGCATGACCTGCACGATATCAGGCAACACCGTCTCTCCTCTAGCCGCCGCAGAAGTGGGCGTAATCTCGAACGGTATCGAATTGGCCTTTGGTGCGATGGGCAGTATTACTGGAAATAAAGTTAGCGGCAACGTCTGTACCGCAACAGCAGTACAAACAACACTCTGGAACGATATCGAGTACTCTCCTTATCCCGCATCCAACTCCCCTTGTGGGCCGTCACCCTATCAATTCTCGTCGACGGGCATCCTCACCAGCTTAAGCATTGGTGCCGCCATCTCTGGGAACACCCTTACGACCAACGACGTCGGCATTTACCTGTCAGGCGACACTGGACCAGTAACCGTAACCGGTAACAACGTGATTTCACACAGCACATACGATGGCATTCTCGTCAGCGGCGAAAGCGCATCGGTCAGTGTTTCTGGAAATAGGATTAGCAGCACCCTCTGTAGTGCTTGGCTAGCAGCCCAAGACATTGGCCAGCCTGGTTGTGGACCCGACTTGGTCAATGACTATCAAGCGGACGGCATCGCCACCAGCTGGAACACTGGACCTATTGCCATCTCTTCAAACACCCTTTCGAGCAACAACGTCGGCATTTTCTTGTCCGGCGACGCTGGAACAGTCACAGTTGCATCCAACACGATTTCAGGCAGCAGCAGCGCGTACGTGGGCGTGGCCGTCTACGACGAAAGCCAGACGGTGAGCAGCAACGCATTCTCAAGCATGCAGGTAGGAATTGAAGCGGTTTCGGACACCTCAGGCATAACTGCTACAGTCACGGTCAGCGGCAACACCTTCTCTTCAATCTCCAATACCCCATACCTCACAGAGACAGCCAACGGGGGTATCGCGCAGATCGTCGACGCTACGCCCGGGACTTCAATAACATGCGGTTCCTCGAACATCCCGCTAGGGAGCACTGCCACGTGTGACGTCGTAGTCACGGGCAATTCCCCAACGGGCACCGTATCTTGGTCCCAGACCGGTCCTGGGAGTGTTTCTTTCTCGTCTGCTAAGTGTACCCTCTCCTCCGGTCAATGCGAAATCACTGTCACGGGGGAAAGCCTTGGTCCTGTCTCTCTGACAGCGGCCTTCCTCGGCGACCTGAACAATGACCCGAGCAGTGGCACGTCCTCAATCACTGTCACACTACCGCCAGCATCAGTCACGGTCTTCTGTAATCCTGCATCAGTAGTCGTGGGAAGAGTAACCATCTGCAAAGCGATAGTCTTGGGCAGTCCTACCCCGACGGGCAAGGTCACTTGGTCCACCAGCGGCTCGGGCAAGTTCCCGCACCCCACTTGCAAGCTCCATAACGGCGTTTGCTCCGAGGAGTACATCACCACCGGCACAACCGCAACAACAATAACCGCGAGCTATCTTGGCGACAAACACAACTCCGCTTCCTCAGGAACCTTCAGCCTTACTGTGACCCAGGCCACTTCGAAGGTAGTCATTACGTGTTCGCAAAACTCCATGAAAGTCGGAAGACAAATCGAGTGCCGCGCACGTGTAACCGGCTACGAGTCGACCGGGACAGTGACATGGGCCATGATAGGAGGCTCCGGCACCTTCTCGTTCACCAACGGCAATACCTGCAGCCTAACGAACAGACGCTGCCTTGTGACCATGACAGCAGCAACAGCCGGGGAAGTTGTAATTCAAGCTGCCTACAGCGGCGACTCGAACAACTCGCCCAGCTACAGCACTCACAACCTGAACATAAAGCCATAAAGTCATAAGACGACCCGCGGATCTCCAAGAATTCGGAGACCCCCGGGCCTCCCCTTTTCATGTCTAGATCGCAAGTGGACAACATGTCTTCATGGTTCGGTCAAATGGGACGAGGAATCACCAAACTGGTAGCAGATTGCATTCTCAGGAATGCCCCGAGCGCCATCGCGTACGGTTGCGTCGATGATAGGCCTTGTCAGTTCTGCACTTGAAGCTGATGCAGGCCGGAGGGTCGATGCGTCTGCTGAACTTGACTTCCACGTCAGGTCAACGGGTCGCGTAGACGAGGACGACTAGCACGAGTAACATCGCGGCGGCTACCAGCACCCACGCGTACGCGGTGAAAGTGGAGGTCGTCGCGGAACCTGCAATAACTAAGGCAGCGAGGGCAACATACAGGGACATCTTCCTCGTGTGCGCTCTTGAGACCTCGGAGACCAGCGACCTCGCCTCGGCGTCGATCCCTGTGGGGGACCCGAGCACCGTCGACACATCATACTCAAAGGTCATCCTCTCACAGATGACTATCACGAAGAGGCCTGAAGCGAGGTAGCTCAAGGCAGTTGGGAGGACAGTGGTCAGGGCCACCGCCAGGGCGGGGTACAGGAACAACCCTGCAAGCAGGGTCGGCATTACCCTCTTCCACGCAAAGCCCACTACGAGGGAGGCCGTGCACGCCGCTACCATAACAGTCGCCAGAGCGTTCGATGAGACCACCGCCGCAACCACTGCCGCAAGGAGCAGGATCATTGCGAAGGGCCTCGCGCTCATCGCCTTGTCTTCCTCCCCTCTTCCGTGAATCCGCTGCCGGCGGTCCATACGTAGACGTCGGAGAACGCGGTGAGCATCGCTTTGAAAGAGCCCAGCTCCGCCCGGGCGAACCTCAGGCCGAACTCGACCTCCTCCGGCCTGAGGATTCTCTGCTCCGTCAGGGCCCGTCCTTCTCCGCCCAGCGCGTCAACGATCACCGAGTTGCAGACGAAGCCCATCCTCGACAGCGACGACACCGATTCGAGGAGCTCGACGCTTGGCCATGCGAACACGAAGAACAGGGTTCCCCTGCGCAGCGTGTACTGTCTCCTGAAGAACAACTCCAGAAATTGCGCAGCATGCTTCGTGCTCCAGACTTCCCCCTCCCCGGAGTCGACGAGCGTCTCGACCATGGCTTTCAGTTGCTTCGAGCCCAATCTTGGCTTGATTTTGCCGAGGGAACTCCCCATCACGAGCAAGCCGACCCTGTTGCCGGAGCCCACCAAGGAGCACATCAACTCGTAGGCTGACGTGATGACGTCGCCTCTTCCGGTCCACTCGCCGGCGTTCGGCAAGCTTCCTGCAGAGAGGTCGACGATGACGACGCAGTCCAGGCCTCGCTCGGCACGCCACTCGTTGACCAGCATCTTGCCTAGCCTCCCACTGGCCTTCCAGTTCACATCCCTCAGCGGGTCGCCAGACACGTAGCTGCGTACGTTCACAAAATCGAGACGCCCTCCACTGTATTTGGAAGGGGTGACGCCAGACCAGCCAAAGGCCCTTGCAGGTCCGGTATCCACCCTCTTGGCCAAGCGCCTCGGGTATACGCGCACGGTGAGGGGCGAGGGAAGAACGAGCGCCCGCTCAGCCAGCCCAAACATCGACTGCAGCCTGATAGAACATGACCCGAATCTATACTCTCCGGGTTCTCTGAACTCTATCTCATACCTCAGCGTGACTCTACCGCCTTTGCCTATCCCACAGAGAAGCGAGGTCGACCCTTTGGTGACTACCGCATGCGCGGATGGCCTCCCATGGAGGCGTCGTGCAGTCGCCAGCACAGGCGGGGTGTCGTGCATGAGAATCTTCTCAATTCTGCAACCATGATTCTCCAAAGTCAACTCGATCAGGACCGGGACGCCCATCAGCGTCTTCGTCTCTGAGACGCACCTCGATACAGTCAGGCCTGTCTCCTGGGGGCGCGGCAGCGGGGTCCTGAGGTCGAATGCCACGAGAAGGAGCACGAGACCTGACGCCAGGCCGAAGGACGCACCGGGAACATTGGACAGCATAACGGACACCCAGAGGCCGACAAGGGTGACGGCGATGGTTAGGGACAGCTTGGCGTTCAGGTTTCGCTTACCTTCGGCACTGGGGTTTCTGCGAGCACCTTCTCCACGACTTCCTCCTGGCGCAAACCCTTCATCTCGTAGTCCGTGTTGAGTACTAGCCTGTGCGCGAGGGCTGATACGGCGAGTTCCTTCACGTCGTCTGGGGTGACGAAGTCCCTTCCGGAGCATGCCGCCTTGGCCTTACATAGTCTGAACAGGTGAATTGACCCCCGGGGACTTACGCCAACTTCGACGCTGGGAATCGAGCGGGTCCTTGAGGCGATTCTGACGATGTATTTCCTCAGATCCTCGTCGACGTAGACCTCCTCGAGCTTGGACTGCAGTGCGATTAGGTCATTGGGACCTGATACTCGCTCGACGGCCCGGAGCTCCTCGGCGGGCGACTTTCGCAGCCCGAGGATTGTAACCTCGTCGTCATGCCCAGGGTAACCCATCCGCAGTCTGACCGTGAACCTGTCCATCTGTGCCTCGGGGAGCGGGTAGGTTCCTTCGTACTCGATCGGGTTCTGGGTCGCGAACACGATGAACGGCTCCGGGAGGGGGAACGTCTGGTTCTCCGCGGTGACCTGGTGCTCCTGCATCGCCTCCAGCAACGCCGACTGCGTCTTCGGCGGGGACCTGTTGATTTCGTCGGCTAGCAGTATCTGGGTGAAGACTGGGCCCTTCATGAAGCGGAATCCCTTCGACTCGTCAAGGACGAAGGTGCCAGTGACGTCCGCAGGAAGCAGGTCTGCGGTGAACTGGATTCGCCTGAACTCGCACCCCAGTGCCTTGGCGACTGCCTTCGCCAGTGTAGTCTTCCCGAGGCCTGGAAAGTCCTCGAAGAGGATGTGGCCACCGACAAGAAGATTGTACGTGACGAGCGCTATTACGTCGCGTTTCCCGACGATCGTCCTGGAGACCGATTCGACCAGCAGGTCGCGGAAGCTGGCGAATTCTGAGACGTCCATATGGCTGGGGCTGTTCGGAGGTGCTCAGATAAACCGTTTGCGAGGGCGGGGGGACGTCCCTCGCAGAGGACTCGGGCGGGTTTCCTACTGCGAGCTCTTGGTCGAGGCATCAGGGATCTTTCTGGTGATCTCTTCTAGACTCTCTCCCGAAAGTGTTTGCCACCTCGGCTCGCTGAGGAGCGCTCGTTCAAACGGGATGTCTGATTCCCGACAAAGCCAAGCGGTCAATGCCTTGGATTTCGTCCTGGAGACTGCGACGTAGTGCACTATCCTGCTTCTGGGCATGTGCTCACTCTGGTCGGGCTCGGAGACCACGCCAGTTCCTTCAACGGGGCGACCGACTTGCTTGCCACCTGCGCCAGGGGTCCGATCACCCTGCTCAATGCCTTCCTTCTTGCCCACCTTGAAACAGAACCAGGCCGCCAAGCTCGCCATCAACGTGAACACGACCACGTCGGCTCCCCAGTACGACCCGACGCCGAGGCCGTAGGCCACCGCCATTGTAACGGCAAGCACCGCGTACAGGCGGCTCCTATCGACCCTCACTCGCTCTCCTCCTAATGACGTCTGCGAAGGCGCCCATGAATTTCGACGCCTCTCCCACCTCAGCTTCCGACAACTCCTCGCCGTACCTCGACCTATTCACTGCGGACGCAAACTTGGCGGCCTCGGACTTCTCCACCTTAAAGAACGACGAGACCCTCCCCACATACTCCTGGGGCGTCTCGGCAGGCTCGTCCCGGAGGCCGATCCTCAGGCATGCCTTGCGCATGAGGAGGTAGTAGCGGAGAAGGGCCGCGTTTCGCAGTCTGTATGACCATGTCTCCTCGAGGTACTTCCCCTGTTGCTCCATCCCCTGCAGCGTGTCCTCCAGGTCTAGCACGCGTACGCTGGTCCCGCGCCGAAGAATGAGCAGACAGGCCCCCCCGAAGCTCACGACCCCGGCGGCAACTAGAAGCCACGTCGGCAGGCCGGGCAGGGAGGATAAGAAGGGAACAGAGGGCCAGTTGGACAGGGGAGGTCCGCTTGGGCTGCCTCCGCTCGTCGTGGAGGTCGTCTCGGTGCTCGTCGTGGAGGTCGTCTGGGCGCGCGTCGTGGAGGTCGTCTGGGCGCGCGTCGTGGAGGTCGTCTGGGCGCCGTTCCCTGGGATGGGAAATGGCCATAGCGGGACCCCCTCATAGTTGAACCCCGCGACCTTCCCCGATTCAACTGCACCCGAGACTATCACAAGCAGCATACACACGCCTACGAGCAGGACGACCTCGCTAGGCCTATTCATATCCAGCAGTGGAGGGTTCCACGGCTATATTGTTTCCAGCGGGACCTCCGTCCCCTACCGAGCAGTGGAGCAGCCCTGAGCATCGACGCGCACTTGAGATGAGTCCTGCGACCCTCGGTCTCGGTCCGGCGTCAGTGACCCCGCCAGTGCGGAGGCGAGTCAGGGCGCGCGGCCTTGCGTAATTCTCTTCGTTCCGTCCTGATGAGCGTGTCTGGTCACAGGTCGAAGTACAGATAGAATTCGTACGGGTGGGGCCTCGCCGACACCGCCCTGTAGGCCTCCATCTCTAATTCCATCATGATGTCAACCAGGTCCATCGGGAAGATCCCGTCCAAGAACGAGGAGTCGCTCTTCAGGCTGTCGACCGCCTCCTTCAAGCTCCCCGGGAGCTCGCCCACCTTGAGGTCCCTCCGTTTCTCGGCCGTCAGCTTGTAGATGTCCTCGTCCACAGGGCCGCCGGGGTCCGTCTTCTTCCTGATTCCGTCAAGCCCGGCGGCAGTGATTGCGGCGGAGGCGAGGTACGGGTTGCAGGACGGGTCAGGGGTCCTGAACTCGACCCTCTTCCCCCCTTCCGAGCCCTTCTCATAGGCCGGAATCCTGACGTTCGCGGACCTGTTCATCTTGCTCCACGCTATGTAGACCGGCGCCTCGTAGCCGGGGACGAGCCGGTGGTATGAGTTGGTCGTCGGACAGACGACCGCGCACAGGGCTCGGCTGTGCTCCATGATGCCTCCGATGTAGTAGCGGGCCGCCTGGCTGATTTCAGCGTAGGAGTCGGAGCTGTCGAAGAAGGCGTTCTTCCCCGTCTTCCAGAGGGATGATGACACGTGCATCCCAACCGCGTTGTCCCCGAAGATCGGCTTCGGCATCGTGGTCGCGATCAGCCCCATCCTGCTTGCCACGTTCTTGGTCACGAACTTGTACGTCATCGCGCTGTCGGCCGCCGCGACGAGCCCGTCGCGGTATACGTCGATCTCGCACTGCCCCGCGGTCGCGACTTCGTGGTGGTGCGCGTTGCAGAGGACTCCGAAGCCGTCGCGAAGGTAGTTTACGCAGGTCCCCCTGTAGTCGCTCATCGTGTCGACAGGCTGTGCGGGGTAGTATCCATCCTTGAAGCGGATGGGGAAGTTGGTCCCTCTCGCCTCGTTTGCGGATTCCCGTGAGGATATCTTGAAGCCTGAGCTGAATGGGTCGTTCGCCTGCCAGGTCGCGCTGTCGAAGACGAAGAACTCTATCTCCAGCCCCCAGAGGGAGTCTGTGAACCCCGCATCTCTGATCCTGGCCTCGGCCGTCTGGGCGACGTGCCTGGGGTCTCTGCTGAACCTTCCACCTCCGAAGCCTGACCTGATGTCGCAGATCAGCCGGGCCGTCTTTACGCTGTCTTCGATCCACGGGATGACCCCGTACGTAGAGGGATCGGGCACCAGGAGCATGTCGGATTCTTGAATCTCCACGAACCCTCTCACCGACGAGCCGTCGAGCTTCGCTACGCCCTCGGAGAACATCTTCTCTCCCACCATCTCGGAGGGAATGCTCACGTGCTTCAGCCGCCCGGGCACGTCCGTGAACTGCAGGTCTACGAACTTCACATGCTGATTCCTAATCATGTCGAGAACCTTATTCGGGCTAAGACTCAGCTTCACGAACTTCCCGTCAGCAGTGATCTTGTAGGTCAATCGCAGGCACGCCGTTCGTATCCGATATAAGCGTCATGCGAAAACGGCGGGGTTGAGCCTCTTCAAAGAGGACGGGTTCACTACTGGGGAGCGAGAAGTTCGCGAATTCATCCGTGGGTTGTTCACGCTTAAATGGACGGCGTCAGCTCGTTACGGGAAGCATTCTTGACCAAGATTAGGGTGAAGCTCGGACCCGCCGAGGCCGAGGTGGAGGCTGACCCCGAGCATCTCCGCGAAGCGATCGAGCTGATACCAGAGGTGGTCGCCAAACTGCCAGGGGCGGGAGCGCACGGAGCCGATGGCGTGAAGGCCGTGTCGGCCGAGTGCCCAGACGATGCGGCCGCGCTCCATGGTCCTGGCCAGCTCCCGGTAATCGCCTTGGAGAGAGGCGACTCCCTCGCAGTTGTGATCGGAAAGTTCTTTGCCGACCCGTGGGGGAGAGACAGGCGGAAGCTCTCAGACGTGAGGGAAGCCCTGCAGTCGTACGGGATGAACTATCCAAAGCAGTCGGTCGCCGTCGCCCTACTCAGACTCGCCAAGGCGACCAAGATCAGGCGCTTCAAGGCCGAGGATGGGGAGTTCGTCTACACTGCTTCTGCTATGCCTCTGCCGGCCGTCCCCCTACTTGGGCGCGAGGAAAGCATTGACGAGACGACATCCTCCCAGAACCTAATTTAACCAGTCCCGAATCATGTGCGCGGCGGAGTCAAGAAGCATAGTGTCCTCAGAACGAGAGCTCTCGGTATCGGTGAGCTACGGTGAAACCAAGGTCGAATTCTCCGGGTCGCCTGAAGTGGTCATGCGTTCCCTGCACGAGTTTGTCTCCAAGGTCGTCCCCAACATGGACCTTGCGCGCACGATCACGGTGAACTACTCTCTGAACGACCTCATACAGATGTTCAAGGATCAGGTCAGGATCACCGCCGAAGGGCCCAGAGTCTGGACGCAGGACAAGAAGCTCAGCGACAGGGACGTGATCCTGCTGCAACTCGTCGCGGTCAGGATTGCCAGCCTGAGCGGCAAGGTCCCAGTCGACGCCATGAGCGTAGGTGAGATCGAAGCGGCGACCGGGCTCAACCCGAAGACGATAAGCTCCAGACTCAGCGAGCTGACGAAGTCCGCCCAAGTGGAGAGGGTCGATTCCCAGGGAGGCGGCAAGTACAGGATCGCGACAATCGGCGTCAACAGGCTGGGCGAGCAGCTCTCAAAGAAACTGAAGCCACCGCAGGAAGGCTTGATCTAGATTCAGTGCGGGCGTGCAGAGTGAGGAAGACTGCTGTGCGAGCCCTGTCGTTGTGACCGAGAATTCAGCCAGATGTGGTTGTGGTTGCGCCCAAGAGCAATTCCAGAGGGATGTAGTATGTGGTGCCGTATAGTTGCGAGCTACCAGTACCACCTACGCAGTACATGTATCCTGATGAAATAACGCAATCCGTGAAAACGCTCTGTGCGTAGTTGCCCGTTTTTGTCCACGCCCCTATGCCCCCAGACGATACGGTGGCATAGTACACAGCGTTAACGTACGAACTCGACCCCACTCCTCCTACGCAGTAGATGTCGCCCGACGAGATCGCACACGCCTGGCCGTTTGCAACAATTGGATAGGCCGTTGTCTGAGTCCATGTTCCTACCCCTGAAGAAAGGGAAGCGTAGTAGTCTGTGCTTACGGCGTTGCCACTACCATCCACACCTCCTACGCAATAGACGTAGCCGTCAGCCGCGAAGCAGCTGGGCAGATGGATGCCTGCGGGATAGGATGATGCCGATTTGATCCAAGAGCCAATGCCCGAAGAGGAGAGTGGAGCATAATAGACGTAATTGCTCGGATAGGAGGTGTCATTGGTACCTTCTGCCTCGCCCACTCCTCCCACGCAGTAGATGTACCCGGAGGACGCTACACAGGACTCACTATCCACGTAGATCGGGAATGACCTTGTGACGTTCCACGTACCGACTTCACCGTTGCTGCCTAAAGGAGCATAGTAGCTCGCGTTAACATCATCGCCGTTATCGTCGTATGTCCCTCCGACACAGTAGACGTAGCCAGAGCTAGCCACGCATGATTGGCCGTATACGGTCTGTGGGTACAGGTTGGAGTCTGGTGTCCAGCTGGTGATGTTACCGGAAGACGAGGAGATGGCGGAGGAAGTGTACACGGCGTTGCGCGGGCCCTCGTTCGCATCCATTCCCCCGACGCAGTAGATGTATGCCGCGCCGTTCACGCACTGTTGTCCGAACACTCCAAGCGTGTCAGATGCCTGAAGAGGGTACTCTGCGGTTGACTTCCACGGTGAATTGTTTGCGGGAGCGAACAACATCGCGATTGCAGAAAGAGCGATTAGCACTACTACGACGACAACCAGAACTATGAGAATCATTCTCGAGGTCTTCATTCCACCTTTCGTCTCGCTAGTCTTGACTCGGGCTCCTCGCCTTGGGTTAAAAGCCTGTCTCCATGATCGGTCCTGTTAACTTCGCGGCGCGCACGCGCCGTCAGAGGAGAAACTAGGGGCGAAATGAGGTCACGCACAGGCCACCTGAAGCAGACCTACACTGGACCAACAGTCTGGGGATTCTCGTCATCGCGGTTCTGCCCCGCAAAGGGATGCTTCTGGACATACCGGTAGTTCCTCATGCTCCCTTCCCTGAAGAGCGTCCCTTCCCGCACCAGGTCGGCCAACGTGTGGGAGACCGCCGTCCGGTCGTAGTGATAGCCTCGCCTGCTCATCTCTTCATGCGCCTCGGAGAGTGCCTTCGGAGTCGAAAACCATCCCTCGCGCCACATGGTGGCGATCAGGCCCCTGCACGTTTCGAACTTACGCCGGTCCGGCTGCGCCTCCTGCGCCTCCACGAGCGCAGGCTCCTTCGATGCCATTCCCGCTAGAACGCTCTCGACTGCCTGTTGGACCCTGTCTTCAGGGGATGTTATCTCGATTTCCCAGGCGCCCCTCTTCAGCTTCACTGTGATCGTGTTCGGCTGTGACGACAAGGGGTATCTTGTTGCCCTTGTTGGGCAAGTTGCCCATATATGAACGATTGGTCGCCGTCAAAGCAGATCCGAGACAGAGAACCAGCGCACCCAGGAGGTCCGCCATATCGGTAACTATTGCGCATGTTGCTATTGCGCAACATTTAACTAGCCACGGGTCGCATACCATGTTGCGCAACATGGCCATCGCAACAAGCATCCTTCCCGAAGGCCTCGAACCCGGCATTCTTGACTCCCTAGCGGAGGAGTTCAAGCAGGGCTTCGCCGAGCTGGCAGAGAGCGCCGATCGGGAGCTCTCCGGCAGGAACTTTGTCTTCAGCCGGTACGGGAGGGAGCTGTATCCGTACTTCGAGGAGGCAGACGCGACCCTGGTCCCTGGGTGCATAATTCCCATCAAAGAAGGGCGACCGGTCGCGTCGGTCGACTCGACGTGC
>Ga0187865_1001162_pt1 | contig 31938 bp, 33 predicted proteins | sample June2016WEW_11_1_2_FD_132989 | JGI IMG/M metagenome (GOLD analysis project Ga0187865, IMG submission 132989) | Peatland microbial communities from SPRUCE experiment site at the Marcell Experimental Forest, Minnesota, USA - June2016WEW_11_100 | ecosystem: Environmental > Terrestrial > Soil >...
CCGTCGGCCAGGCACTCGACAACCTAATCCGGGAAATCGGTCTGGAGGTGGCCGCCTGAATTCTCATGAACGAAACGAGAACAAAATTCTCGTTTCAGCGCCTCTTTCAGGCTAAAGCATGCCGCACCATGGTGGGGCATGCTTTAGCTGGCCCTTTGTCTTCCCATGGCGCGTGATCCCGTGGGGAAGAGTCCGTGGTACACTTATGGTGACGTTCCTGGGTGCGGGTTCTCTAAAACCTGTAACGAGGTGATCGCCGGAATCGTCCTCCTATTTGAAGCTAACGGTTCTCCAATGGCGAGGGCTGGTGGATAAAGATGGCTGACCTGTCGCAACCCCACGATTTGCACCCCACGACCGCTGAAGACCATTTGGCCCGCTTGTTGGTTGACGAAGTGGAAGAACCGTGGTTTCTTTCCCTGTACCGAAACGTCAGGGATCTCGTCAACCCGCCCAAGCTGCCGCCTCTCGTATTGACGTCTAAGCCAATAGCTGTCAAGGACATATGGGGCCTCTATAGCAACCAGAAGAAGTCCTTCATGATGTCCACCGGCTTCCAGATTACGGTGGTTGCGGTGATGTTCATTCTGGCGTCCAACAGAGCGGTGCAAGACAAAGTCAAGCAGACCTTTACGCTGATCTCCCCGATCGATCTGGCCCCTCCCGACATGCCCCAGAAGAATCAGACCATGCAGGGCGGCGGCGGTGGTGGCGACCGGTCTCCGTTGCCGGCCAGCAAGGGCCGCCTGCCCAAGGCATCGCTGCGGCAGTTCACACCGCCGGTGGCCGTGTATAACAACCTGAATCCCAAGCTGGCGATGGAACCCAGCATCATTGCGCCTCCCGATGTGAACCTGCCGCAGGTCAACATGTCGGTTTATGGCGACCCGCTGGCGAAGATCGGGCCTCCCTCGAACGGTCCAGGTTCCGGCGGCGGCATCGGCTCTGGTTCCGGCGGCGGTGTAGGCTCGGGCAAGGGCGGCGGTTTTGGTCCTGGTGAAGGCGGCGGTGTAGGCGGCGGCGTATACCGCGTGGGCGGCGGCGTTACGGCCCCGGTCCTGCTCTACAAGAAAGAGCCCGAGTACTCGGAAGAGGCCCGCAAAGCCAAGTATCAGGGCACCGTGCTGCTGTATATCGAAGTCGACCCCAGCGGCAAGGCCACCAACATCCGGGTGCAGCACAGCCTGGGGCTGGGTCTGGATGAAAAGGCCATAGAGGCCGTGCGGCAGTGGAAATTCAAGCCTGGCTACAAGGACGGCAAGCCCGTCACCGTGGCCGCCACCATCGAAGTAAACTTCCGGCTCCTGTAGGGGTATTCACTCCCGGCCCTCGCAACTCCTGTAGGCTTCATCGAGGATTTCCACCACGTGCATCACCCTCTGGCCGGTGCCGTGTAATCGCACCCCAGCTTGAAGCTGGAGCAGGCAGCCCGGATTGGCGGTGGCGATGATGCCGGCGCCGGTCGAATTCACCGACTCCATCTTGTGCGCCAGAATCTGCATGGCCATCGGGTTCTGGACAATGTTGTAGATGCCGGCGCTGCCGCAACAGACATCCGAAGAGGGCAGGGCGCGGAATGTCAGCCCGGGGACCGCGGCAAGAAGTTCGCGCGGGGCCGTGCGGATGCGCTGGCCGTGCGCCAGGTGGCAGGAGTCCTGGTAGGTGACCGTGGCGTTTACGGGGGCCATCTCGGGGTTTAGGTCGATCGAGGCGAGGAACTCGGTGACGTCGCGCATCAGGCTCGAGAACTCCCGGGCTTTGGCGGCGTACGCGGGGTCGTCTTTGAGCAGCTCGCCGTATTCCTTCAGCGTGGAGCCGCATCCGGCGGCGTTGGAAATGATGGCGTCGAAGCCGTCGCCGGAGAGCACGGCATCGATGTTGCGGCGGGCCAGCCGGCGCGCATCCTCGCGAAGACCCGAATGAAGGTGCAAAGCGCCGCAGCATCCCTGGCCGGAGGGCGTCACCACTTCGCAGCCGTTCTTCTGCAACACCCGCACGGTGGCCTCGTTCAGCCGCGCGAACGAGACGTTGGCGATGCACCCGGCGAGAAACGCGACGCGGTACTGGCGGCGCCCCTCGGCGGGAAACGTCCGGCCGATCTGGCTGAAGAAGAAGGGCGGGTCCGCGGACGGGGCGATTTGTTCGAGCTCTCCCAGGCGGCCCAGGAGCTTGAGGAAGCCCATGGCGCGCACCAAAGTCTTCATGCCGCTGGCCTGGTACAGGTAGAGCAGCGTGCCCGCCGCCGTCATGGTGGTGCGCGATTCGAGCAAATGACCGAAGACGAAGCGGCGCCATAAGTTCGCGAACCATCCTGGTCGGGCGTGCGCTTCGATTTCCGCGCGCGCGTCTTCTACCATGCGGCCGTACGGCACGCCCGAGGGACAGGCGGATTCACAACCGCGGCAAGCCAGGCACAGGTCGATGTGCCGGATGTAGGATGGCGTGATGGGCGCGCCCTCGGCCACCCGCACCATCTGGTAGATGCGGCCGCGCGGCGAATCCATTTCCAGCCCCAGCTCGCGGTACGTCGGGCAGGCGTTCAGGCAAAGCCCGCAGTGGACGCAGCGGTCGAGATCGAACTGCCTCGGCCCAATACCGATTTCTTCAGATACGGCGATACAGTCGGCCACGGTTCAACAGGTTGGCGGGGTCAAACAGGTTCTTGACGCGCCGCATGATTTCCAAATCGCCGCCCGGAGACGGCCACAACTCGAGCGTCTGCGTGCGCTCTTCCGGCGAAAACTCGATCACGGTCTTCCATCCGCGCCCGGCGGCGCCGGAAAGCCAGCTTGCGGCGGCTTCGGATTGGTCGAAGTAGCCATAACAGACACCCGAACCCGCGCGCGCCAGCGCCGGACCTCGGAACGACGCGAGGACACCTTCGAGCTCTTTCAGCGTACACGAAGCGCGCACGACCGCGCCATCGGCGTGCTGGTCGAGGAAGCGCGGTGTAAAGCTTTCCACGTCCTGCCAGAGGGTCTCGGGGAAGGGGTTCTCGACCGCCAGGCGGCCGGCGACGTGCGCCAGCTCGTAATGGTAGCGATCCACGGAGGCCGCGCTGCCGCTGGCGCGAACGGCCAGGAGCCAGGCGCATTGCCCGAAGGCCATCCCGGCCGCCGGGTTCAAAAGATCGATGGCGGCCGGCTGCAGCACGCTGGCGAGAATCTGGCTGCAGGCGGCCAAGGCGCCCGGGAGCGAATCGAACGGAAGCAGAAAACTGCGCTCGGTTTCCGGCGCCGGCTGGAGTTTGAAATTGACCACGGCGATGGCGGCCAGCGTGCCGAACGACCCGATCATGAGCTTGGCCATATCCAGTCCGGCCACATTCTTGACCACCATGCCGCCGGACTGCACCAGCTTGCCTTCGAGCGTGGCGAACCGCATCCCGATCACCAGGTCGCGCGCCGTGCCGTAGAGCAGCCGCCGCGGGCCGCTCGAGTTCGCGGCCATGACGCCGCCCACGGTGGCGTTTTCTCCAAATGGGGGATCCAGCGGAATCATCTGCCGGTTGGCGGCCAGAATGCCGGTCAGCTCGCTCCAGGGTAGCCCGGCCTCCACGCTGACGGTGAGATCGCGCGGCTCGTATTCGATCACGCGTCGCAGCGCGGAGGTGGTGATGGCGGCATCCGCGGGCTCGATTGGCCCGGCCATTCGCCGCTTGCTGGAATTCCCGGCGAGCGCGATGGTGCGCCCGCGCGCGGCGGCATCGCGGAGCGCCTCCGCGAGTTCCGCGGGAGTGGTTGGCGCGAGCGCTTCTACCATGTGTTCCATAAGGAATGAGTCCACTCGTGCCCGGGCAGGAACACGACGTGACGCAGAATGGCGGTGAGGATGGTCAGCACCAGGGAACCCGCCACGGCGGACCAAAAGCCGTGGACCGCGAAGCCCGGCGTAACGAGCGAGGCGAGCTTCAACAGAAAGGCATTCAGGACCAGCAGGAAAAGCCCCAGCGTCAAAAACGTAAGGGGAAAGGTCAGAAACTTGAGCACCGGCCCGATGGTGACATTGACGATGGCGATGACGATGGTGGCGATCAGCGCCGCGCCAAAGCTGCGGACTTTGATCCCCGGGACGATCTGCGCCACCAGCCACAGGGCCAGGGCGCTCAAAAACCAGCTTACGATGAGGTGCAGCATTTGGACCTCCGGCCAGAGACAATGATAAGCCATGGCGACTTGGTTTGCCGGGACATCCGGTCTTGCGTGCCCGGCCTGGAAGCCGGCGGCCAACGCGCTGGCGGCATGCGTGGAGGCTGCGCGAGACTGGTTCGATCAATCCGAAGACGAGCAGTTTTTGCTTTGCCGCTTCACTCAACTTGCTCTGCTGCGGTTCCTGACCAACAAGTCGGTGATGGGGCGGGACGCGAAGACCATGGCGGCAGCCTGGGAGATTTACGACCAGTGCTTGACCGAGGAGCGGATCGCATTCCTGGCGGAGCCGCAAGGCACCGACCCGAAGCTGGCGGCGAACCTTCGCTAGAAGCCATGAAGCATCTCCCAAGCTTCGGGTCGATGCCTATTTGGCCGCGTTTGCCAGCGCGGCGGGACTGAGAGTTGTGACGTTCGATCGAGCGTTCCGCCCCAAGCTGGTGGAGTGCCTGCTTCTCCAATGATTCCTTCCGGCGGTTGTTCCAAAGAATCATCTACCTTTCTCAAAACCAGGATAGTCCCAGACCGGATGGGCATGGTCCGGCATGCTGAATTCTTCATGTTCTACGGGTGGCCGGGCCCGGCCATGCGGGCTTTATCGGGATCTATGCTTCTGTGGGGACCCTAAAGGGCCTATTGCACTGTTGCCCCTCTGGCAGCGGAACCAGCTAGCTTTAGAACACTCCAGACAACTCCTTCGAGTGTCCTGCAGGTCCTCCCCTCTTTCTGCGCCCGCCCAATCGATTCTGAGATAATGGCCGGGTTCTTGACCGCATGCTTTCGCTTGCGAATGCCGAACTCCCTTTGGCAATCAGCCAGCAACTCCTCGAAAGCGGCCACGCCGATCTCTTCACGCATTGTGGTCTCTAGATCGGTCCTGAAACAGCAGTAGTTCGGCTGCTGGAGGTCCGGCCAGTCCTCTTGGTTCTCGCCTACTATCCGCAGCAAGCGATGATTGTCCGCAGGATCTGGCTTCGCATCCAGGTTCCTGCCGCAGTCGGCGCATACCCCGGCGGTTTCGCCTCTGCCCCCATCTGAATCCCATAAAAGATAGACGGGTATCCCAAACTCCTTGAAAATAACTGCCGGTCGGTCCATGCTGCGCTTCCCGCCAACAGGAATGATGGAGACACCGATGCTCTCCAGGTCCTTGCTCATCGCCCGCGCTATGCCCACAATCGCAGTGTAGTCGTCCTCACCCTCCACGAGAACAACCGTATGCGCAAAGAAGCCCTCATTGATCCAGGGGGTCATAACCGCATGCAGGCGAGGCGCCAGGGTCTTTCCTGTATACCTCTCGCCTCCCGCCCCGTCTGCAATCCAGAGTCGGTGCGCAACCTTGTCCAAACTGGCGCTCACTACCGTTGTGATCCCGGGCTTCCCCTCCCCGTTGTCTCTCTTCCTGAGCAGACGAATCTGGTTGAACCGATCAAGTCCTACGAAAAGAGGCGAGTGAGTGGCGTAGATGATCTGAGTTTTTTCGGCAACACCCGGTGTACTGCCGCTCGCGAGTTGGAGCAAGATCTTCGAAAGATGTCTCTGTCGGTTCGGATGCTGGTACAGCTCTGGTTCCTCAATCGCCAATAAGAGGTTGGGCAGGGTGGTGTTCGGATGGGGTCCAGGGTGCGCAACGCTCGACTCTTCAGGACCAGACGTCTCCGAGCTGCTCCGATTGACGGATTGGGCCGGGGGGCAAGACGATAATCCTGCCGATCTGGCACGACATCGGTCAAGCGGCAATTGCCCAGAAATCACCCACACTTGCTGATCGCGTCGCGGCGAAATCAACCGAAGGAATTTCGGCGCTCGTCGAAAAAATCATCCGGGTGGTCCGCCAGTAGCGCTATGGAGTACACAATTATCCGAAATCCAGCGTGACGCATCGCGCCCGAACCGTAATTCTGAGATTATCCGGTATAAATCCTGCCTGGCGCCGCAGCGTTTAGAAATCCAAGTTCACGGTTTGTCCTTCCCGTACTTGTGCCGGCTGGAGTCCGGAAGCGGCCATCTAAGAAGCGTTTGGCCGAGTCAGGGAAAGGAAGGCTACATCACTTGGCGGAATTACGTCTGGCCCCTTTTCGCCCTCAGGGACTGGCGCGCCTCGCTTCGCGCCGGATCCCCTCGGCAATCCACATCCGGAGTTGCGTCTGGTAGCCTACCGACTTCGCAGCCGCGACCCGCTTCGCCGCGGCGATCTGCTCGGGGGCCAAGCGCAGTTAAATCGGAGACTTTGCGCGAGCGTGCCGGTCGCGGATCCTCCTGGCCGACACGGGCGACGGTTTGGCTTGCTGGGACTCGGGCAACTGATCCCATACGCCAGCCACGGAATGGATCTCGAAATACTCCGCGGCCTCTTGGTCGGATTGAAACTTCGGAAGTGGCGGCTTTGCGGGAGAAAGGCTCTTCTTCATTTGCTCCACACCTGCTTGCGGCGAAATAGTCGCCGTTCACTCGCGTCCCGGGCCAGGGTCCGCCCCACGTCAAAACAACGTCATCTGCCGCGGCTCCCGCTTGCCGCTGCGCCGCGGCCCTCTATCATCGAACACGCTTCTCCCGCCCAGTTCCCGCGAAATGGCGTTCTCGTGCGCCACGGCCTCCGCGAGATCCACTTCGGTCGCGCAATTCTGCTCCACCGCCCGGACGAAGCGGTCGAGCCGCGCAAATCCCTGGAGCTTCTCGGCATCGCCCACCTTGGCCGCGTCCAGCGACCGGCGCAGTACCGAGATGGACTCGTCATACGTCTTCAGCGGCACCGGAAACGGATGCCGGTCCTTTCCTCCCAGCGCGAACGAGAATCGCGCCGGGTCCGAGAACCGCGTGCACGTTCCGTGAACCACCTCGGCAATCAGCGCCAGCGCTTCGAGCGTGCGCGGGCCAAGGTTCTCCAGCAGCAAAAGCGAAGCGAAATCCCGGAACTCCCGCTCGTAGGCGGCGGCCAGCACCGCGCCCAGGCGCTTGAGGTCCACGTCCGGAGCGCGGACGTCGTGGTGCGCCGGCGCCACCAGCTTTCGCCACTCCCCGAGAGTCGCGTCCGGCTGCTCGTGGACAATCGCCAGCATCGCCTGCTGCGCCGCTTCCGCATGGCTGTCCACCAGGTTCATGATGGTGCCCCGGTGCTCGCCGACGATGGCGGTATGAGGCTCCGAGGTGAAATCCCGAACCGCCGGCGAATGCCAGTGATAGCGCCGCGCCAGTCCGCTCCGCTCGTTCATGCCCTGCTGGACCACGGCCCACTCGCCTGCCGCCGTGAGAACGAACGTGTGCAGGTAAATCTGAAAGCCGTCCGCGATGGCGTTGTTGTCGATCTTCGCCGTGAGCCGGCTGGCCCGCACCAGGGCTTCGCCATCCAGGCTGTTGTGCTCGGCCACCGTGCGCAGCTCATCCGGAGTGTTGCGCGAATGCCGGCCGCGTCCGCCGCAAACGTAGATGCCCAACTCGCCCGCGCGCGGGTTCAACCCGCGCTTCAAAGCGCCCAGCACGGACGTCGTGATTCCCGACGAGTGCCAGTCCATCCCCATGACGCAGCCCAGCGCCTGGAACCAAAACGGGTCGCTGAGCCGGGAAAGCAGCTCCGAGGGTCCGTAGTGGTAGAGAATGCTCTCCGCGATGGCCGTTCCCAGCTTGGTCATGCGCTCGGCCAGCCAGGCGGGCACGTGGCCGCCATGCAGAGGCAAGTCGGCAAATCCGGAGCGTTTCATGATTTCCGTTTCGCCCCGCCCGATTGCTTTTTCGCCGCGTTCGAAGCCAACTCGTCGCAGCGGTTGTTGTCCGCGTGGGTCGCGTGACCCTTGGTCCATTTCCAGGTGGTCTTGTGCCGCGTTGCCAGTTCCTCCAGTTCCTGCCAGAGGTCCTGGTTCACCACCGGCTTCTTTTCGGTGGTCATCCACTTTTTGCGCTTCCAGGCGTGAATCCAACTGGTGATCCCGTTCTTCACGTACTCGGAATCGGTGACCACTTCCACCTCGCAATCCTCGCGCAGCGCCCGCAGCCCTTCGATGGCCGCGGTCAGCTCCATGCGGTTATTGGTCGTGTGCGGCGCGCATCCCCAGATCTCCTTCTTGTGCCGCTTGTACCGCAGGATGGCCGCCCAGCCCCCGGGGCCGGGATTCTTCAGGCACGAACCGTCGGTGATGAGCCGGACCTTTTTCACCGCGCCGCCGCCGGCTCTCCCAGGAAAAACTCGTCCACCAGTCCGACGATGGCGGACGCCTCCCGCGCCCGGTGGATCGACGCGCGAAGCTGCGCGCCGTGCCGTACGCCGTGCGTGAAATAGGTGGCGAACTGTTTCATCTTGCCCACCGTGTCCTTCTCTTTGCGCTCCATCAGCATGGCGTAATACCGCCGCATCATGTCGTAGCGGTCGTGCTCGCTGGGCTGGTGGTAAGCGCCGGTCTCCAGGTACTCGCCGATCTGCCGGAAAATCCAGGGATTCGCGGACGCCGCGCGCCCAATCATGACCGCGTCGCAGTTGGTCTCGCGCACCATGCGGACGGCGTCTTCCGGCGTGAACACATCGCCGTTGCCGATCACCGGAATTTTGACCGCCGCCTTCACCTCCGCGATGCGCCGCCAGTCGGCCTTTCCCGCAAAGCCCTGCTCCCGCGTGCGCGGATGCAGCGCCACCGCCTGCAAGCCGCACTCCTCCGCCAGCTTCGCCATCCGCACGGCGACCAGTTCCTCATCGTTCCAACCGGCGCGATACTTCATGGTGAACGGAATCGCGATGGCTTTCCGCACCGCGCGCAGCAGGCGCTCCACCAGCGGCAAGTCGCGCAGCAACGCCGATCCGCCGTTGCACTTCACCACCTTGCCAACCGGGCAGCCGAAGTTGATGTCGAGAATGTCGAACCCCAGGTCCTGGCAGACGCGCGCGGCATCCGACATGACGGCCGGATCGGCGCCGAAAAGCTGCGCCGAAATGGGGTGCTCCTCGGGATCGAAAGCCAGGTACTGTAGCGTCTTGGTCGGCTTCCGGGCGCGCAGTGAAGCGCTCACACCGTGGGAGCTGGTGAATTCGGTCATGATCAGCCCGCACCCGCCCAGGTTGCGAATGAACCGCCGGAAAACCGTGTCGGTCACGCCCGCCATGGGAGCCAGCACCGTGGCGGGAGCAATCTTCACGGGTCCTATCGATAAGCAGGTGGGGAAAGGAAACATGACCAACCTTCACCAATCTTAGCGGTTACCAGCCGGAAACGGAACTGCGCGCCGGGCCGTCACTTTAGTTTGAGGAGAATGACGGATGAAGCCGCTCGAAATGGTTCTTCTGGTTGCGGCCGGCGCAATTGGCGGTGCCCTGATCATGAAGGTGGCCGAGAGGCCCGCCCGCCTTCCGGTTCCCGCTCCCGCTGCCGTGGTGGCGCAGGCGCCAGCACCTGCGGCCGCGCCAGCGCCCGCGCCCGTACCTGCGCCTGAGCCGGCTGCTCCCCAAGTCCAGGCGCGTCCTTCGCCGTTTGTGCCTCGGTTGGCGGGCAACCCCGAACCCGTGGCCGTCGCGCAGGATGAACCGGCCCCAGTGGTCGCGCCGCCGGTTGCCGCTCCCGCCGTCGAGCTCCCCAAAGAGGAGCCGGCGCCGCCAACTCAACCAGTTCCACCCGCAAGCGCCGAACCGGAGAACGTGACTCCGCCTCCGCCTCCGCCGGGCCCAGGGGGCACCCCGTCCGAACCGCACAAGGTCACGCTGAACGCCGGGATGCTGTTACCGGTGCGCCTTGTTGACGGCCTGTCCTCGGAGCGCAACGCGCCCGGCGACGCCTTCCTCGCAACCCTCGACAAAGAGCTTGTAGTGGACGGCTTTGTGATCGCCGAGCGCGGCGCGCGGGTGGAGGGCCGCGTGGTGGCCTCCGACCCCGGCGGCAAGGTGAAGGGAGTCGCGGGAATCGCCGTCGAGTTGACGCGCCTGCGCACCTCCGACGGGCAGAACGTGGCCATCCGGACCGATAGCTTCGAACGGCACGCCGAGCCAGACCGCGGCGGAGACGTTGAAAAGGTCGCGGTTGGAGCCGTTATTGGCGCCGCCATTGGCGCTGCGGCTGGCGGCGGTAAAGGCGCGGCCATCGGCGCCGGCGTAGGCGGCGGAGCAGGCGCCGGCGACGTCATGCTGACCCGCGGAAACCCCGCCACGCTCCCCTCGGAAACGCGCATCAGTTTCCGCCTGCGAGCGCCCCTCACCCTCACCGAGCGCCTCTAGCGCCGGCGTCCGCCTCTTCTCTTTTTATTCGCCTTCTGTTATAGTTTGTTCCATGAGCTCAATACTGCAACCCTATGACTTCGCCAACCAACTGGCCGCCAGCAAGGAATTCTTCGAGCGCTCAACCAGGGTCCTGGATGAGACCGACTCCGAATTCCGTCCGCGGGAAGGCATGATGACCGTCGCGCAGCAGGTTGCGCACACGGCACAGACTCTCGACTGGTTTATCGAAGGCGTCTCCCGGCGCGAAGGTTTCGATCTCGATTTCGAGAAACAGGTCCAGGCTCTTGCGGGTGCGACCTCCCTCGCCGCCGCTCGCCGACTGCTCGAAACGGCGTACGCCAACGCCATCCACTTCCTCCGCTCGCGCAGCCCGGAGGATCTCGCCCAGCCGCTGCCGCCCGGCCCGATCATGGGTGGTCAACCCATCAGTGACATCATATGGTCCATGGTCGAGCACACCGCGCATCACCGCGGCGCCCTGACCGTGTACTCCCGGTTGCTCGGAAAAGTTCCCCCGATGCCGTACGGTGGCTGAATCGATCTCCGCCGCCTCGACCTTCTATCGCGGCGCGCTGTCCTCAATCCGTGTTTGGCCGCTTGGGGAGCATCGTTACTCTGGTATGGACGATTGTTCAAGACGGCGCTCGGGGCTGAGACACACGCGATCCTTCGGAACTGGAGCAAGCTACACTTATGGTGTTGAATATGCGCCATGTGCTCGCGTCCATCATCGCCGTCACGCTGGTTGGCGGCGCCATGCTGACGGCTCAGGACAGCAAGCCGCCGGAAAAGCTGGTGTTTCAGTCGAAGGGCGGCGACGCGATCTTCACTCACGCGACGCACATAGACCGCGAGAAGGGCGAATGCGCGGCCTGCCACGAGAAGCTGTGGCCGCGGTCCGCCAAGGAGCCGCTCAAATCCAGCGACGGTTGCAAGACTTGCCACCACGCCGGCGGCAGCGCGTTCGAGATGAAGGGCAACTGCGTGAAGTGCCACCCAAAAGGCAGCGCGAAGACTCCTTAACAAGCCATAACATTAACTTCAATTCAGACCCGCAACGCGCATTCCGCGCCCCGCGTTCCACTGCACAGGGAGGTAAGAACGAGATGAAACGGAAGCTACTGCTCCTCGCCTCTGTGCTGCTGGGCGCAATTCTGAGCGCTTGCGCCGTGAATGGCGCCTACGTCGCGCGGTACGGCCCGCCTCCGCCGCCGAGATACGGAATGGCCGGTGTGGCCCCTGGCCCGGGCTTTGTCTGGACCGACGGATTCTGGGAATCGCGCGCCGGCAACTGGTCCTGGGTGGGCGGCCGCTGGGTTCACCCGCCCCGCCCGCGAGCCGTCTGGGTGCCGGGCTCTTGGTCGCAGACGCACCGCGGCTGGACATACCGCCGCGGCTACTGGCGATAGTAGGATGAGCCGCACCGGGAGAGACGTCCGCCAGTCGGGCATGTCGACGATCTCCATCGTGCGGCTCGCCGCCCGGTCGAAGGTGCTTGTTATCCGGCGTACACCGCCAAACGGGCCAGTGCCACACCCGTACGGGTTCACTCCTGGAGCGCCGTGAGCAATGCCGCCAATATGGGATGAAGTGTGGGCGCGAACGGGTTGGTGACGGTGACTCCACGCCACGTAAAGCCCTCTTGGAGATCCTCCGACAGGAGCAAACGACACTCGGCCTCCGCCGACGCGGCCAGCACGACCGAGTCCCAGATCGTAAGACCATGATCCGACGCTAGATCCATTGCGTTGACGATTACGGAGGCGGACGTCTCGACCACTGCATACGCGTCGCGCCAGCTCAGCACGGCTTCGCGCGCACGACCCGGGCGCCGCTTGGCTTTTCGTACAAGTACGTTGAACAATTCGCCCAACGTCTGAACCGGCAGCACGATTGCTTCCGATGGCAATCGCTGGATCAGCTTCAGCGCCTTGTCTCGCATGATCGCTCCGTTGGCGCCTTCGGCGTAGGCCAGGACGTTAGTGTCCAACGCGATCCTCATGGGGCGTCGTCGTACAGTTCGTCACGCGTCCAGCGGCCGGCGTTCACAACTCGTTCTCTGCGCAGCCGGGCGAAAAGAGCGGCGCGCGCGCCCTCTGCGGCCCGATTGTCCTCCACGACGGGCGAGATTGTTGCCACGGGCTTGCCGTGACTCGTCACGACGACGCTGCGACCCTGCTTCACGGTTCGCAGGAGTTCCGAGAACCGGCGATTGGCGTCCGCGGCCGAGACTGCTTTGTTCACGGTGGTCTCCACAATGTAGTGACATTCACTACTATACCGCAAACTCGACTTGTGGGGCGGACCATCGCATTCTGTGGTCTGCCAACCTTGTACAGGTTGGCAGACGACACAAACCGATCATCTGCCCCACCGAGGTGCATCGTAAGTGAACAGCATTGATCCTACGCCCAGTCTTCCCCAGTCGGCGTATGCTCGCGCATGTAGCCGGGGTCGATCTCTAGCCCGAGTCCCGGCCCGTCCGGAAGCTGGAATAGCGAGTTCTTAATCACCGGCGGCTTGTTGGCGGCCATCTTCTCGTAGATGCGCCCTGGCCGGCCCAGACGGTTTTCGGAGCGGTAGAAATTCGGAATCCCGGCGGCCAGGTGAACCGAGGCGTAGGTCCGCACCAGCGATCCGATGTTGTGCAGCGCCACCGGCGTACGGTTCAACTGCGCGTAGTCGGCGATCTTCCGGCAGCCGGTGATGCCGCCCGCGTAGGAGATGTCGGGATGTATGATGTCCACCGCCTGGCTATCCACGAAGGGCTTGAATTGTTTGACGAGTTCCAGCTTCTCCCCCGTCAGAATCGGCGTCCGCGTGGCCCGCTTGATGGCCATCCATCCCTCGCAGAACTCGACGCTGCTCAAGGGGTCTTCGAAGAATAACGGGTGGATGGCTTCAGTGGCTCTCGACACGGCAATGGCGCTGGGCGTGTCCCATTGGTTGTGGGAATGAACGGCGATATCGATGTCGTCCCCCACGGCCTCGCGCACATTCGCAAACCCCCGCGCGATCTTCTTCAGTTGCGCCGTCGTCACCACCGGGCCCGCCTGCTCGCGGGGGATAGCCTGCGTGGGCTCGATCTTGTACGCCGTAAAGCCTTCGGGCTGCTCGCGGATCATTTGGGCCCACTCGCGGCAGGAAGCCGGACTGCTCATATCCTTCAGAAAATCGCCGTGCGAGTACATCGCCACGGCATTCCGCTGCGGCCCTCCCATCAGCCTGTAGATCGGCAGTCCCAGGACCTTGCCGGCGATATCCCACAGCGCAATGTCGATCCCGCTGATCAGGGGGATGCTCGGCACGAACGGATGAATGGCGCCGGTCATGGAAAGGAAATGGCGCTCGATGGCCAGCGCGTCGCCCCCCACCAGGCGCAATTGCGGGATGCGCGCGCGAGCCATTTTGGCATCCACGCCGGTCTCCCCGTATCCGGTGACTCCGGCGTCGGTTTCGATCCTGACCAGGCACCCGTCGGTCTGGAAATCGAGCTGCAGCGCCTTAACGGCCGTGATTTTCACCGCGCCAACCAACGGGGCGGCCAGCGCCTGGTAGTTCTTCAGCCATGCCCCGGCGGGCAAGGCCAGCGCCAATCGCAGAACATCTCTACGTGTCCACGCGGCCTTCGCTTCCTTATGCGCCCAGAATTTCCAGATACCGCGCCATAGCTTCGATCCCGCGGAAGAAGTTCGGCAGATGGAATTTCTCGTTGGGCGCGTGCAGGTTGTCGTCCGGCAGCCCGAAGCCCATCATGACGCTGGGGACGCCCAGGTAGCGGTCGAAAACTCCCACAATCGGAATCGACCCGCCCGAGCGGATGTAGACCGTTTCCTTGCCGAAGATCTGCTTCATGGCTTCGGCCGACGCGTGGATAAACGGGTTGTCCGGGTTGGTCAGCGACGGCGCGCCCGCGCTCAGCACCTTCAATTCGGCGGTGACGCCCTTGGGGCACGCGGCCTTCACCGCCGCCTTGGTTTGCTCTACCGATTCCTCCACGCGTTGGTCGCCCACCAGGCGCGTGCTGATCTTGGCCACCGCGCGGGCCGGAATCACGGTCTTGGCGCCTTCGCCCGTGAACCCGCCGCGAATGCCGTGCACTTCCACCGTGGGCCGCGCCCACACGCGCTCGAACAGCGGAATCTCGGGCTCGCCCACCAGCTCGCGCGCGCCCATTTCCACTTCCGTGTACTCCTTCTCGTTGAACGGCAGGCGCGCCCAGGCTTCGCGCTCCTTGGCGCTGGGCGGAACCACGCGGTCGTAGAAACCGGGGATCAGGATGTGGCCATTCCGATCCTTGAGCGCGCAGATGATCTCCGCGATGGCCTGCATCGGGTTGGGCGCCGCGCCGCCGTAGACGCCCGAATGCAGATCGTGGTTGGCGCCTTCGACGAGCAGCTCGTAGTACACCAGGCCGCGCAGCCCCACGCAGATGGTGGGGAACTCGGGCGCGAACATTTCGGTGTCGCACACCACCGCCGCATCGGCCTTCAGGCGCGGCGGCTTGGTTTTGACGTACTCCTCGATGAACTCGCCGCCGGTCTCTTCTTCGCCCTCCAGCAGGAACTTCACGTTGACGGGCAGTTTGCCGGTCGACTTCAGCAGGCCCTCCACCGCCTTGATCTGGATGTAGACCTGGCCTTTGTCGTCACAGGCGCCGCGCGCGAAAATGTCATTGCCGCGGATCTCCGGCTCGAAGGGCGGCGATTTCCACTCGTCCAGCGGGTCGGGCGGCTGCACGTCGTAGTGGCCGTAGAAAAGGATGGTGGGCTTGCCCGGCGCATTCAACCATTCCGCATAGACCAGCGGATTGCCCTTGCCTTCGATCAGCTCGGCGGTGGTCATCCCCGCCGCGCGCAGCTCGTTCATGGCGAATTCGGCGGCGCGCCGGATATCGGGTTTGTTTTCCGAGAGCGTGCTGATGCTCGGAATGCGCAGGAAGGTCTTCAGCCCCTCCAGAAAATCGGACTGGTGCTGCTGGTAGTAGTTCATGGTGGCTCCTGGTCGATTGTATCGCGCGCGCAGATCTGCGCGTAATCGGAAGCGTAACGCCTTTACTATCAATGAAGACATCCCTGTTTTCTGCGCAGATCTGCGCAAATCCCGCTGGGGTGTACCATGAAAGCACCGGCCCGGGGGCCGGGGCCACTCAGAGGGATATGCATACCAACCGGCTTGCCAGTGAGCAGAGTCCTTACCTGCTGCAGCACGCTCACAACCCGGTGGACTGGTTTCCGTGGGGGCCGGAAGCCTTCGAAAAAGCCCGCCGCGAAGACAAACCCATCTTCCTTTCCATCGGCTACTCGACGTGCCATTGGTGCCACGTCATGGAGCGCGAGTCTTTCGAAAACCAAGCCATCGCCGCGCTGCTCAACCGCGACTACGTCTCCATCAAGGTGGATCGAGAGGAGCGCCCGGACGTGGATCGCATCTACATGACCTTCGTGCAGGCCACCACCGGCGGCGGCGGATGGCCCATGTCCGTCTGGCTCACTCCCGATCTGGAGCCGTTCTTCGGTGGCGCCTACTTCCCGCCCGAGGACCGCTACGGTCATCCGGGCTTCGCCTCCATCCTGACCCAGATCGCCGCTGCCTGGGCCGCCGATCGCGGCCAGATCGTGGATTCCGCGCGCGCCATCGTGGAGCAGCTTCGGCAACGCACCGCGGTCGAGGCCGGGCGGCGAGAGGCCATCGATCGCGCCGTTCTGGACAGCGGTTTCTTTGTGTTCCGCCGCACCTTCGACACACGCCTGGGCGGCTTCGGCGAAGCGCCCAAGTTCCCGCGCCCCTCGGTCCACAACTTCCTGCTGCGCTACCATGCGCGCACGAAAAACCAGGAAGCCCTCGACATGGCGCTGCTCACGCTCCGCGAAATGGCCAAGGGCGGTATCCACGACCAGCTCGGCGGCGGCTTCCATCGCTACTCCGTCGACGAGCGCTGGCGAGTCCCGCACTTCGAGAAGATGCTGTACGACCAGGCGCAGCTCGCCATTTCCTGCCTGGAAGCTTTCCAGGCCACCGGCGATCCGCAGTATGCCGAAACCGCGCGCGGCATCTTCGATTACGTGCTGCGCGACATGACCGGCCCTGAAGGCGGTTTCTTTTCAGCGGAAGACGCCGATAGCGCCATTGACCCCGCGCGCCCCGATCTCAAGGGCGAAGGCGAATTCTACGTCTGGAGCGCCGGCGAGATTCGGGCTCGAGCCGGCCAGCCGGCCGCCGATTGGTTCTGCTACCGCTACGGCGTCGAAGCGGGAGGCAACGTGGCCAACGACCCGCACGGCGAATTCACCGGAAAGAACATCCTCTACCAGGCCCATACGGTGGAGGAAACCGCGCAGCGATTCGGCCGGCCGCTGGATGAAGTTGGCGCGGGCCTGCTCGAAGCCGGGCGCATTCTGCTGGAGGCGCGCTCGAAGCGCGTGCGCCCGCACCTCGACGACAAGGTCCTCACCGCCTGGAACGGTCTCATGATTTCGGCCTTCGCGCGCGGTGGCGCCACGCTCGATGAGCCGCGCTACGCCGCCGCGGCGCGCCGCGCAGCGGAGTTTCTCATCGCCCGCGTGTATGATCCGCAATCCGGCGCTCTGCTGCGCCGCTACCGTCAGGGCGAGGCGGCCATCCCGGCTTTTCTGGACGATTACGCGTTCTTCGCCCAGGGGCTGCTCGATCTGTACGAAGCCCAGTTCGACCTGCGGGATTTGGAACTCGCCATCCGCCTCACCGAAAAACAGATGGAGCTGTTTGAAGACCCCGAGCAAGGGGCGTTTTTCGCCTCTGCCGCGGACGACGCCAGCCTGGTCATGCGCGTGAAAGAAGATTACGACGGCGCCGAGCCTTCGGGCAATTCGGTCGCGGCCATGAATCTGCTGCGTCTGGCGCGGTTCACCAACCGCTCCGGCTTCCGCGAATCGGCGGAAAGGATGCTGGCCGCCTTCGCCTCGCGCCTGGCGGCGGCGCCGGCCGCGCTCCCGCAGATGCTCGCCGCCTGCGAGTGGCTGCTCGGCGAACCGCGCGAGATCGTCCTGGTGGGCGACCGGGGCGACGCCGGCACTCTGGCGCTTCTCCGCGCGCTCCATTCCCGCTTCGTTCCCAACCGGGTGGTGATGCTGGTGGATTCCCCTGAAGCCCGCCGCGCCTTGGCCGCCGCCATTCCCTCCATTGAATTCATGGAAAAGATCGAGGGCCGCGCCAGCGCCTACGTCTGCCGGAACTATACCTGCCAATTACCAGTAACCGAATCTGAAAAGCTCGCTGAGTTGATACAATAATGTTGAATTTACACGGCCAAACAGGAGGAGATGGAGATATGGAAAGACCAGGCGCAACGACGCTGAAAGGCAACCCCCTTACATTGATCGGCCCCGAGCTCAAGCCCGGCGATGCCGCCCCCGATTTCACCCTGGTGGACAACGGCCTGAAGCCCGTCACCCTGAAGGACACCGGCAGCCAGGTTCGCATTCTGAGCGTGGTCCCGTCGCTCGACACGCCCGTCTGCGACGCGCAGACCAAGCGATTCAACGACGAGGTGGCCAAGCTTCCGGGCGTCGAGATTATCGCCGTCAGCATGGACCTGCCGTTTGCGCAAAGACGCTGGTGCGGCGCCTTCGGCGTCGACCACGTGAAGATGCTCTCCGATCACAAGGACGCCTCCTTCGGTTCGAACTACGGCACCTTGATCAAGGAGCTGCGGATCGAAAGCCGCGCCATTTTCGTCCTGGATCGCCACAACCAGATCCGCTACGTGGAATACGTGAAGGAAGTTGCCGATTTCCCTAATTACGAAGCCGCGCTATCGGCCGCCAGGAGCGCCACGGCGGCGACGGCCTGAGTAGGTTCCGACTGAGTTCCACCGAACCATCTCCGGCGTTGAGCGCCGAGCGGGTCCTCACCCGCGCGGTGGAGAGTCCCCTGGTGCGCGGCGGATTGACCATCGTCGCCGGCGTGCTGACGGGCAATATTCTGGGTTTCGTGCGGGTGGCGCTGACCGCCTACCTGCTCGGCACCCACAGCCGCGCCGATTCGCTCGCCGTGGCCATGGGCCCTCTGGACACGCTGAATTCCGTGCTGATCAACAGCATCGTCTTCGCCTTCGTGCCCATGCTCACGGCTGCCAGCGGCCCGCAGCGCACGGCGCTGTTCCTCAAGCTGGGCCGCTCGTTTGCCTGGGTCTTCTCGGCCATTGCGGCGGCCGTGATTCTCACCGCGCCCTGGCTCATGAAAGCGCTGGCGCCGGGCCTGGACCCGCATTACTTCGGCACGGCCGTCAACATCCTGCGCATCTTGTCGCTTTCCACCGTGGCCGCGGGCGTGGCCGCAGTGCACTGCGCTCTGCTGTTTACGGACCGCCGCTTTGCGCCCACCGCCTTCTACCAGGCCGCCTTGAACGTTTTCACCATCGTCGCCGCGCTGAGTTTGTGGAAGCTCCTGGGCGTGTACGCCTTCGCCATCGGCTACACCTTGGGCGCGTGTGCGCAGGTCGGCATCGTCTGCTTCGCGGCGCGTTCCGGCCTCGACACCGCCGGCGCGCCTCGGTGTCAGGTCCGCTGGCGCGAGATCCTCGCCAAGCCCGCTTTCTTCGTGGTGTATGCCGCCGGCCTCGGGCTTAATATCACGTTCACGCGCGCCTATGCCACGCACGCCGGTCCGGGCATGGCCGCGGCGCTGGAGTACTGCATGCGCGGAGTGGGCGTGCCTCTGGCCATCCTGGTGAACCCCATCTCCAATTCGCTGCTGCCCGAGATCGCGCGCCTGAGGAGCCTTTTCCGCCTGCGCGAGGCCTTCCGCCTGATTGACCGGACCATTGCGCTGGCTGCGCTGGCGGTCGTGGCCGGCTGCGGTTTCGCCATCGCATTCCGCGAGCCGGCCATCGCGCTGATCTTTGAGCGCGGCAGCTTCACGGCGGAATCCACGCGGCTAGTGGCCGCGGTCTTTCTGGGCCTCGGGCCGAGCCTGGTCGGCTGGAGCCTGATCGAGATCACCTCGCGTTCCCTGTTCGCGCTCGACCGTCCCTGGCCCCCGGTGATCGCGGCCCTGATTCCGCCGCTGTTCAACGTGATCCTGACGCTGGGGATCCACTCCCACCAGCCGCAATGGATCGGGTTGGGAGCCTCCCTGGGATTGCTGGCCGGTTTCGCGGCGCTGTTCGTGATGATGCACGCCAACCGCCGGCGCTGGCTGGTGCAGGGCTGAAAGGGAGCGCTGAAGACATGTCGAAGACGATACAGATCAGAGACGTTCCCGACCAGGTGCACAGCATTCTGAAAGCACGCGCCGCTCGCGAGGGCATGAGCCTTTCCGACTTCATCAAGCAGGAATTGGAGCGTTCGGCGGAGCAGCCGACCATGCGGGAGTGGCTGGAGAGCACGTGGCAAGCGAAACCGATTTCAGCCAAACGGAGCGCGGCGCAAATCGTGCGCGAATCTCCTCACGAACGGCCCGTTGGCCAATTCCCACAGACGCGATCTGGCCGGGCGCAGCGAGTCACTCATCGTTCCACATCTGCTCGACGTGGAAGTGGTTAGCGCTCTCAGGGGCCTAATTGCAGGCCAGCGTATTGATTCGCATCGGAGCGAGCAGGTCCTCACGGAGCTTGCGGCCCTCCGCGCGGAGCGCTATGCGCACACGCCTTTGGTGGGCCGAATTTGGGAGCTGCGACACAATTTTACCGCTTACGATGCCGTCTACATCGCCTTGGCTGAAGCAACCGACTCTGTCCTGTACACCTGCGACGCGAAATTGTGCAAGGGCCATCGCGCGCAGGTGGTGCTCTTCGCCGCCTGACACCGGCGCACGGTTGCGCCAGTTCTCATCGTCTCTCGACTCCGCTTCCGCCCGGCGAATGATTCCAGCGATCGATGAGGAGTGCGAGCAGGTGCGGATGTGGGACAGGCGATCGGTTTTTGTCGCCTGTCTTCCGCTATGAACGGCAGGCCACAAGAAGCGATGGCCTGCCTCACCTTACTCCTGCTGATGTCCCCTTACTTATGCGCGCATGTATAGACTCCAACATCGTCATTGCCCTACTGGAGGGGGATGGCATGGCGCTGTGTAATCTGGACCGGGCGCCCGAAGTATTCATTCCGGCGGTTGCGCCTGGCGAGTTCTTCTTCGGAGTTGGGAAATCCGGTCGCCCGTCTGAGAACACAGCAAAGGTGGAGCGATTCGCGGCTGGCAGAGCCATCGTCTCATGCGATCTCGATGTTGCTCGCGAATGCGGACGTTTGAAGCAACGCCTGGAGGGGAAGGAAAATGCGTCTGTCCCCTTTTTATCGCTACCGGCTTTTCGGGCCGCCAGTGTTAGACTTTCTACTGGATGCCTAAAGCGACGCATTTGGAGTGCAGCCTGTGCCACAACAGGCTGGACGCAGGGGTGGTTGCCAACCTTTGCACCTGCGGGGGTCCGCTGCTGGTGCGGTATGACCTGGACAAAATCCGGCATCGCTGGAGGCGGCGGGAGGTGGCCGACGGCCCGTCGAGCATGTGGCGCTATGCGCCGCTTCTGCCGCCGGCCAATGAATCCATCGTCACGCTCGGCGAGGGCTGGACCCCTCTGATCCGCACCGAGCGGCTGGGAGCGCGCATCGGCGCCGAAGAGCTGTGGGTGAAGGACGAAGGGCTGAATCCCACCGCCTCGTTTAAGGCGCGCGGGCTATCCTGCGCCGTCTCCATGTGCGTGGAGCTGGGCATCCGGAAGGTGGCGATCCCTTCCGCCGGCAATGCCGCCAGCGCCATGGCGGCCTACGCGGCCGCGGCGGGCATCGAGGCCCACATCTTCATGCCGTGCGATGTCCCGCAAGCCAATTACCTGGAGTGCATGGCGTACGGCGCGCGCGTGACGCTGGTGGATGGCCTGATCAGCGATTGCGGCCGCATGGTGGCGGAGCGCGGACCGGCCGAAGGGTGGTTCGACGTCAGCACCCTCAAGGAACCCTACCGCATCGAAGGCAAGAAGACCATGGGGTACGAAGTGGCCGAGCAACTGGATTGGGAGTTGCCGGACGCGATCTTCTATCCCACGGGCGGCGGCGTGGGCCTCATCGGGATGTGGAAGGCGTTCGAGGAAATGGAGAAGCTCGGCTGGATAGGCGGGCGCCGGCCCAAGATGATCGCGGTGCAGGCCGAAGGCTGCCAGCCGGTGGTGCGCGCTTTTGAAGAAAACGAGCCGCGCAGCCGCTTTTACGAGAACGCCCAAACCGTGGCCGCGGGGCTGCGGGTGCCCAAGCCCCTGGGCGATTTCCTGGTGCTCGAGGCGGTGCGCCAGAGCGGCGGCACGGCCATCGCGGTGAGCGACGACGCGCTGCTCGAAGCCGGCGTGCGGCTGGCCGCCGATGAGGGCATCTACGCGGCGCCCGAAGGCGCGGCCTGCGTGGCCGCGCTCGAAAAACTGCTGGCTTCCGGTTTCTTGAAACGCACCGATCGGATCGTGCTCTACAATACCGGCTCCGGGCTGAAGTATCCGGAGGCTTATTCGGCGCGGTTTCCGCGATGAAAGACCTGGCACGGAGCGCGCTCGACGCCGTGGCGCGGCGCGGCGTCACCTACGCCGACGCGCGCGCCCTCGAGATCCGCGAGCGCGAAATCACCACCAAGAATGGCAAGGCCGGCCATGTTTCGAGCTCCGAATCCGTGGGGATCGGGATTCGCGTGCTGGCATTCGGCGGTTGGGGGTTCGCCGCCACCGACGATCTCACCAGGGGCGGTATCGAATCCGCCGCCGCCCTGGCGCTGGAGATCGCGCGCGCCGGCGCCGCGGCGCGGAAACAGGAGGTCGTGCTCGCTCCGGAGCGGAAGTACGAAGCCACCTGGGTCTCGCCGTTCCGCATCGATCCGTTCTCCATTCCAGTCGACCGCACCCTGGGGGTTCTGCTGGCGGTGGATGCGGAATTGCGCCGCCATCCCGGGGTCAGCCTGGCGGAAGCGTCGATGCACTTCGAGCGGCGGCGGCAGGTTTTCGCATCCACCCTGGGGAGTCTCATCGATCAGACCCGCTGCCTGACGGGCGCCGGCTTTGCGGCCCTCAGCTACAAGGATGGCGAGATCCAGCGGCGCTCGTATCCCAATTCGTTTGGCGGCCAGTACCAGTTGAAGGGCTATGAGCTGGTGGAAGAGCTGCGCCTGCTCGAGAACGCGCCGCGCGTGGCTGAAGAGGCGGTGGCGCTGCACTCCGCCGATCAGTGCCCCGAAGGCGAATTCGACTTGATTCTGGATAGCTCGCAGCTCGGTTTGCAAATCCACGAATCCATCGGCCACCCCATCGAGCTGGATCGCGTGCTGGGCAGCGAAGCCAACTACGCCGGCATGAGCTTTCTCACGCTCGATCAGCTTGGCCGGCTGCGCTACGGCTCGGAAATCGTCAACGTGGTGTGCGACGCGCGCCTGGAACACGGGCCGGGCCTGGGCACGTTCGCGTTCGACGACGAAGGTGTGCCGGCGCAAGCCACTGACATTATCCGCGGCGGCCGTTTCGTGGGCTATATGACCTCGCGGGAAACCGCCGCCGCCATCGGGCAGGCGCGCTCGAACGGCTGTATGCGCGCCGATGGCTGGGAGCGGCTGCCGCTCATCCGCATGACCAATGTGAGCCTGCTCCCGGGCGAGCAGTCGCTCGAAGAGGTGTTCGATGTGGACCACGCCATCTACATGGAGACCAACCGAAGCTGGTCCATCGACGACAAGCGCTACAACTTTCAGTTCGGGTGCGAAATCGGCTGGGAGATGCGCAACGGCAAGCGCGTCCGCATGCTCAAGAACCCCAGCTACAGCGGCATCTCGACCGAATTCTGGAATGCCTGTGTAGCCATCGCCGGGCCGCGCCACTGGACCCTGTGGGGGGTGCCGAACTGCGGCAAGGGGCAGCCCGAGCAGGTGATGGGCACGGGCCATGGAGCCAGCCCGGCGCGGTTTCGCAAAATCAGGGTCGGGAGCGCCTATGCGGGATGATGCGGAGACCATCTTCGGGCAGGTTGTGGATGCCGCGCGGGCGCTCGGCGTCGCCGAAGTCGAAGCCATCGTCGCCGGCTCCGACGAAGCCCTGACGCGATTCGCCAACAACGCCATTCATCAGAACGTGGCGGAGCGCACCACGCATCTTTCGGTGCGGCCGGTGATGGATGGGCGCACCGCGCGCGCCTCCACCAACCGGCTGAGCCGCGATGCCATCCGCGAGGTGGTGGCCGAGGCCATCGCCATCGCGAAGCTGACGGAGCCCGACCCGGATCTACTGCCGCTCGCGGCGCCCGCCGATTACCAGGGCGTCGAGCGCTGGTTTGAGGCCACCGCGCGCGCCACGCCGGAAGAGCGCGCGCGGGCGGTGGCGGAGGCCATCGGTGCGGTGGAAGCGGCCGGACAGACGGCGGCGGGTATCTATTCCACCAGCGAGTCGGTCTTCGCGCTGCTGAATTCGCGCGGCGTTTTGGCGCGCCACACCGAGACCATGGCGCGCTTCTCCATCACCGCCATGGCGGCCGATAGTTCCGGGTGGGCCAAGGCGAGCGCCTGCAATCTCGCCACCCTCAACCCTCTGGAATTGGCCCTGACAGCCGCGCGCAAAGCCACGGAATCGACGGCCCCGCGCGAGCTGCCGCCGGGCCGCTATACGGTGATCCTGGAGCCGGCCGCGGTGCTCGATCTGACCGGCCAGATGTTCCCGGACTTCAGCGCCACGGCCATCCGCGACGGCCGCAGTTTTCTGAGGGATCGCATCGGCCAGCGGATCTTCGGCGAGAACATCACGATTCACGACGACGCCGGCCACCCCTTGCAATCGGGCGCGCCGTTCGATGGCGAGGGCGTCCCGCGAAAGCGGATCGCGCTGGTGGAGCGCGGCGTGGTGCGCGAGGTCGCCTATAGCCGGCAGGCGGCGGCGCTGGCGGGGTGCCCTCTGGGCCCCGCTCCCACCGGCCACGGCTTCCCGCTGCCCAACGAATTCGGCGAAGCGCCCACCAACATCGTGATTGACGGCGGCGCAACTTCCCTGGAGCAGATGGCGGCATCCACCGATCGCGGCATTCTGGTCACGCGTCTGTGGTACATCCGCGAGGTGGACCCCTACGAGAAGATCTTTACCGGCATGACGCGCGACGGCACCTTCCTGATCGAAGGGGGACGAGTGACCGCCGGAGTGCGCAATTTCCGCTTCAACCAGGGCCTGATGGAGATGCTCTCGAACGTGGAGGCGCTCTCCGCCCCGGTGCGCGCGTCGGGCGAAGAGACCTTCGACATGGTGGCGCCCGCCATGAAGGTGCGGGAGTTCAACTTCACGGAGACGACGCGGTTTTAGTGCGTTACACTCGAAGTCGATGGCAACCGTCACCGAGATAGGCAGCCTGATCTCTCGACGTTCCGAGATTCGCGGCGGCCGACCGTGCGTTGCCGGGACGGGTGTTTCGATTCGCCGGATCGCTCAGTGGCACAACATGGGTCTGATTCCGGAAGAAATCGCGCGGAAGTTCGGCCACCTGTCGCTGGCGCAGGTTCATGCGGCTCTCGCCTATTATCACGCCAACCAGGGGGAGATCGACCGAGACCTGGAATCCGAGGCGCGGGAAACAAAGACCCTCGAAGAACAGCACAGGCGCTGATCCTCACCTGTGAGCCGGATCAAGATCTACATCGACGAAGACGCGATGGACAGCGATCTTGTCGCGGCCTTCGTTCTCGGGGCATTACCGTGATCACGGCTTTGGACGCTGGTCTCGCCGGGAAATCCGACGACGAACAGTTGGCCTTTGCTTCCGAGCATGGGTGTCTCCTCTACACGTTCAACGTCTCGGATTTCTATCGACTTCACACGGAGTGGGCCGGTACCCAGCGAGAACATGGCGGAATCATTCTTGCGCCGCAGCAGCGGTTCCCGTTCGGCGAGCAGTTGCGCCGCATCTTGCGTCTTCGCGCTACCACGACCGCCGCGCGTATGCGGAACCAAGTCGAGTTCCTCGGCAATTGAGGTTGACGGTAGGCGCACTGGTCTCAAACAAGCGCGACTCTTGGCTAACAGGATTGTTTGAATTTGGGGCCGATGCAGGTAGGATCCGAACCTACAACCCTGCGGTTAACAGCAAAACCGCTTGTAGCCGCCTCACGTTGCAAACACAAGACTTAGCCGCACGAAGAGCCGATTATTGCGTCAATTTGGGGGACTCTGGAGGTACTCCCACCTGTGCCAGCTCACTTCGGCGGCGGGATCGCACGCCTGATCCCGGTTGACCCAGTCCGCGGCGCGTAGTATGTTTGACGTGTATGATCCGCTCGTTCCGATGCCCGGAAACCAAGGCAATCCACGAGGGATTTGGTAGCCGGAAGTTTCGCGGGATCGAAGAGCAGGCGCGCAAGCGACTACGCTGGCTGGAGGCGGCCACGAGTCTGACCGATCTGGGGGCCATTCGGGGCAACCGGCTGGAGACGCTGAAAAGGGACCGGGCAGGCCAGCACAGCATTCGGATCAATGACCGCTGGCGGATCTGCTTCACGTGGCGTGACGGCAACGCGCACGAAGTCGAGATAGTGGATTACCACTGAGAGGAGAACCATGGCACAGCGTAGAAAACTCCCGCCCATCCACCCGGGCGAGTTACTCCGGGATGAACTCGAAGAGATTGGTGTCAGCCTGAACGAACTGGGGCGCGCACTCCGGGTTCCGATGAACCGGATCAGCGCGATTGTCAACGGCAAGAGGGCCATCACAGTGGACACCGCGATTCGTCTGGCGCGGTATTTCGGCACATCGCCGCAGTATTGGTTGAATCTTCAGGTCGCCTACGACCTCGAGGTCGCCGGGCAAAAGATTCAGCCACAGATCGAAAAGGGAGTACTGCCGCGAACCGCCGCCTAGACCTCGCGAGAGCATGGCGCGCGAGACGTGCCCCGCGATGCTCATGATCACCTCGTCCCCGATGATCAGATGGGCAAGGAGGGAGCGGCCGTCAGTTCAACGAGTTCGACTAGATGGGTACCGGCGGCGCCTTCTAGGAGTGGACCCCGGCGTTTGAGGTCGGCGAAGACGTCTGACAAGTTCCGCACAGTGACACCTGCATCAGCGATCATGGTTCGCTCGACTTCGTATTTCAGCCGACCGACAACCAGTTCCTTGGACCACGGGCCCGGAGCGAGGCGTTCGCGAGCTTTTTGCTTTCCCGGATGGTCGTATTTCTTCTGGACCCACTCGCCAACCCCTCGGCGGAGTTCGTCGTCTGACCGGTGTTTTGGGTTTGCCGGTCCTCTTCCCGTTTTCTCCCGAACGTCTTTTGGTAAAGGGGTCAAGTAGCTAATCGGATTTACCGAGGCCTGCACTTCCAAGTGACGACACTCGATCCCGCTGTCAGTGAAGCGCACCGCGAGAAGATCCATCTCTTGTACGCCCTTCTTTGCGCCGCGAATGGTAAAGTAGCCTTGCCGATTCAACCATTCCTCAACAACTTCTTCAGCGAGCAGCGCCATGTGTTTATTCTCGCCGGTTAAGGGGGATTATTCAACCACAGCCGATTGGGCGGGCGTCGGAGCCTGCTCGTGCCGCATGGCCTCGTCCTTGCGCTTCTCGTCGGCCGCCCGCTGGCGTGCGGCGATTTCGTCGAGGGCGCGCCGCTTCGCTTCCATTCGCACGTGGCTGTAACGCGAGAGCATGGCGCGCGAAACGTGCCCTGCGATGCTCATGATGACCTCGTCGCCGGCGCCTGATTCGGCGAGTTCCGTGACCAGCGTGCGGCGGTTGTCGTGCCACCGTCCGACGACTTTGGCGTTGTCTCGTACCTTTGTCCAGGCGGTCTTCAGGGTCGTAACAGGGGACGTGGGATCGTTCGGCTGCCCCTTGCCGGCGGGGAAGACGTACCACTCCGGCTTGCACTCGCCGAACCGTCGGATGTACCAGGCGGCGTGCGACTCCAGGGCGATCAGAACCGCATCGTTCAGCGGGATCACGCGTCCCGTGCCGGCGGCTGTTTTCGACTTGCCCACCGTGAGCGCCTTCTTGTGTACGAGGTCGATCTGCCGCCACCGGAGTTCACGGAGTTCCTTGTCGCGCAGTCCGCAGTTCAGGTCCACCACCAGGGCGGGGTACATGTTCTTGCTCCGCAGCTTCGCCGCTTCCGCGAGCATGCGCGCCTTCTCGTCGGCGGTGCAGGCGCGTCCCGGCGATGGCGGGGGTGCGAGTTTCATCGCCTTCTCGCCGCGCAGCCTCGCGCGGATCAGATCTCCCTGGTCGCCACAGAGCCGCAACAGCAGCAGCACCTCATCGTTGATGGTCTTCGGGCCGGCCTTTTCTGCCAGCAGATCCGTCTGGTAGCGTTTCACGACGGTCGGCGTGATCTCGACGACGAGTTTGCCACCGAGGTGGCCCGTCACGTGTCCGAGGGCGTATTCCGCGAACGTCGCGGATTCGTGTTTCAATTTGTAGTCGACAAGGAATTCATCTGCTGCTTGCTGGACCGTTTTCCGCCGCTGCTGGCGGGCTTCCTCTTCGATGACCTGGCTGTAGCTCTTCTCTAACCTCTCGCGGTGGCGGCATTCCTCATCGAAGGGGGACGGGTGACCGCCGGGGTGCGCAATTTCCGCTTCAACCAGGGCCTGATGGAGATGCTCTCGAACGTGGAGGCGCTCTCCGCCGCGGTGCGCGCGTCGGGAGAAGAGACCTACGACATGGTGGCGCCCGCCATGAAGGTGCGGGAGTTCAACGTCACCGAGACGACGCGGTTCTGACCCCTTGCCCGCGCAAGTGCCCGAGGCGCCCACCGGCCCTTCCGCGCCGCGTTTCCCCAAAACGGTTACGCACCCGCCGGGGCGGTGAGCCGCTTCCCGCGCGCTTGCGCCACAATGGGAGCATGGCCAACATCAGGGAACTGGATGTCAACGGAACGCGGCGGCGGATCGATGCGGACGCCGGCCGCACCCTTCTCAGCGTCTTGAGAGAAGATCTCGATCTCACCGGCACGAAATACGGCTGCGGCGAAGGCCAATGCGCGGCCTGCACCGTGCTGATCGACGGCCAGCCGGCGCGGTCGTGCATCACCACGGTGGGCGCGGTGGCGGGCAAACGCATTGTCACCATCGAAGGGCTGGCGCCGGAAGGCAAGCTCCACCCGGTGCAGGAGGCCTTTCTGGAAGCCGATGCCATGCAGTGCGGCTACTGCACGGCGGGGATGATTCTGGGGGCGGTGGCGCTGTTGCGGAGCAATCCGAACCCCAGCGACGCGGAGATCGTCAGCGGCATGAACGGGCACATCTGCCGGTGCGGGACGTATCCGAGGATCGTCCGCGCGATTCACCGGGCGGCCGGGAAAGGAGGCCGGGCATGAGGCGGCGGGATTTCTTCGCGGCTTTGGGCGGGGGCATTGCGGTGCTGCTGGTGGACGATGCCGGCGCGCAGCAAGCCGGACGCGGCGGGATGAACCGGCAGATGCCCCAGGATGTCGGCGCGTGGCTGCACATTGGCGAGGATGGCGTGGTCACCGCGTACACGGGCAAGGTGAATGTGGGGCAGAACTCGCGAACTTCGCTGACCGCGGCCGTGGCAGAGGAACTGCGCGTCCCGGTGGCTTCGGTCCGGTTTATCATGGGCGACACCGCCCTTACGCCCTTCGATGGGGGCACGGCCGGCAGCCAAACCACGCCCATGATGTGGCCGCAGATCCGCCGGGCGGCGGCGACGGCGCGTGAGATGCTGTTGGACCTGGCGGCGCAGAAGTGGAAAGTCGACCGCGCGTCCATTTCGACGGCGAATGGCAGGGCGGCCTCCGGCAGCCACACGGCCGGTTTCGGCGAACTGACGCAGGGACAGAAGCTCGTCCAGACGATCGCGGCGAATGTGCCGCTGACGCCTGCGACGGAATGGAAGGTGGCGGGAACCTCGGTGCCGAAAATCGCTGGCCGCGAGATCGTGACCGGCGCGCACAAATACCCGTCCGATACGAAGCGGCCCGGTCTGTTGCACGGGAAGATCCTGTACCCGCCGCAATTCGGCGCGAAACTGGCATCGCTCAATCAATCGGCGGCGGAAGCCATGCCGGGGGTGAAGGTGGTGCACGAAGTCCTGGCTTCGCCGCGGGCGGGATTCGGCGGCGATGTGGTGGGGGTGGCGGCGCCCGATTCCGAGACGGCATCGAAAGCCGTGGCGGCACTGCGCGCGGAATGGACGCCGGCGGCTGCGCAGCCCTCGAGCAACGACGTCTACACCTATTTCAAACAGAACGCGGAGGGCGGGCCGGCCGCGGGCGCCGGACTGACTACCTACACGATTGCCTACATCGCGCACGTCCCGCTCGAGCCGCGCGCGGCGGTGGCCGAATGGAACGAAGGAAAGCTCACCGTGTGGACCGGCACGCAAATGCCGTTCGGCGTGCGCCGCGAGCTGATGGCGCAATTCCAATTGCCCGAGGAGAGCGTGCGCGTGATCATGCCCGACACCGGGTCGGGCTATGGCGGCAAGCACCAAGGCGACGCCGCCCTGGAGGCGGCCATACTGGCCAAGGCCGCCGGCCGGCCGGTGCAGCGGAATTGGACGCGGGAAGAGGAAATGACGTGGGCCTATTTCCGCCCGGGCGCGGTGATCGAGGTGGCCGGCAAGGCGAATCCGGACGGCGCCATCGCGGAGTGGGAGTTTCACAATTACAACGCCGGGGCGTCGGCGCTGCGGACGCCGTACCATGTGCCCAACGCGCGCGAGCAGTTCCACCAGACGAAATCGCCGTTGCGGCAGGGGTCCTACCGTTGCCTGGCGGCCACGGCCAACAACTTCGTGCGCGAATCCTACATGGATGAGCTGGCCCACTCGATTGGCATGGACCCGCTGGCGTTCCGCCTCAAGAACGCGTCCAATGACGAGCGCCTGCGCGCGGTGATCGAAGCCGCCGCGGAGCGGTTCGGCTGGGCCAACCGGAAGAAGACGCCCAACCACGGGTTTGGCATGGCCGCGGGTTTCGAAAAGGGCGGTCACGTGGCTACCTGCGTAGAAGTCGCTGTGACGAATGGCGCGGTGAAGGTGGTGCGGGTAGTGGAGGCCTTTGAATGCGGCGCGGTGGTCAACCCGGAGCACCTGCGCAACCAGGTGGAGGGCGCCATCTCCATGGGCTTGGGCGGGGCGCTGTTCGAGCGCGTGGAATTCGCCGCCGGAAAGATCTCGACCAATCGGCTGTCGCGCTACCGGGTGCCGCGTTTCGCCGACATGCCGGCGATCGAGAGCGTGCTGCTGGACCGCAAGGATCTGACGTCCGCCGGCGCGGGCGAGTGCCCCATCATAGGGATCGCTCCGGCCGTGGGGAACGCCATTTTCGACTCCACGGGGCAGCGCGTGCGCTCGCTGCCCATGGCGCCCCAGGGGCTGGGGCGTTCGGCCACCGGCGCGGGGTAGGGGCGTGGTCCGCATGATCGCTGCCAGGAGGGTAACTTTGACAGTTTCCGCTCGTCTGCTATGCTAACGGGCAGAAGTAATCTCTAAGGGCTCGCCTTATGACCGCAACTGTCAAGAATAGAATTGGCCTCACCGTGCCGCCGTCAGTACAGCACCAAGCCGGCTTTAAGACCGGCGACGTGGTGGAGTTCAAGGTGTCCGGAGGCGCGATCACCATTATTCCGAGATTTCCCAGGGCCGATGACGAATACACGCCGGAGCAGCGCCGCAGCATAGACGCCCAACTTGATGAGGCCGAGAAGGGCCCTTTTCACGGTCCTTTCAACACCGCTGAAGAAATGATCGCCGACATGAAAAGCCAGGTGAAGAAACGGGCGTCCCTTAGAAGAGCGAACCGCTCCCGATGAAGGCCGAATACAGCAATGCTGTCAATGAGGCCTTGGAAAATGCGCCAGCGGCTGTTCGCAAGGCGTTTTTTAAGCAGGTAAGTCTCCTGGTTCAGGACCTCCACCACCCCTCCCTACACGCCAAGAAGTACGATGAATCCAACGACCGCTGGCAGGCGCGGGTCAACAAGAACTGGCGGTTCTACTTCAGAATCATCGGTGGCACGTACCGCATCCTCAAGGTTATCCCCCACCCCAAGAAATAGTCCCTGTCGCATCGCTGGCGCCGCAGATCTTTGATTGACAGTGTATACGGAGGAGTGTGCCTGATTGGGGTTTTGACACGTCTCCGATACGCTTTATTGCGCTTTGCGGCAGGCAGGGACTTGAGGGCGCCATCTCCATGGGCTTGGGCGGGGCGCTGTTCGAGCGCGTGGAATTCGCCGGCGGAAAGATCTCGAGCAATCGGCTGTCGCGCTACCGGGTGCCGCGTTTCGCCGACATGCCGGTGATCGAGAGCGTGCTGCTGGACCGCAAGGATCTGCCCTCCGCCGGCGCCGGCGAGTGCCCCATCATAGGGATCGCTCCGGCCGTGGGGAACGCCATTTTCGACGCCACGGGGCAGCGCGTGCGCTCGCTGCCCATGGCGCCCCAGGGGCTGGGCCGTTCGGCGGCCGGAACGGTGTAAGGCCGGCCTTCCGGCCGGTTTGGGCAAGCCAAACCATGCCCCACCTTGGTGGGGCATGCTCTAGAGGGACTTGCAAAATAAACTCTCGCAGCAGGCATGCGCGAGTTCCTGACCCTGTTCGTCGACTGATGGCTACGTCAGAGCGTTACTGAATCAATGCAGTTTGAGATTTGCGCCCAGATTAG
>Ga0187865_1001163_pt1 | contig 31934 bp, 26 predicted proteins | sample June2016WEW_11_1_2_FD_132989 | JGI IMG/M metagenome (GOLD analysis project Ga0187865, IMG submission 132989) | Peatland microbial communities from SPRUCE experiment site at the Marcell Experimental Forest, Minnesota, USA - June2016WEW_11_100 | ecosystem: Environmental > Terrestrial > Soil >...
AAGCCGCGGCCGTCGCGCAATTTGTCGGTGATCCAGCGAATCACGCCTCCGATAAAAATGGCAAAAGTTGTGCCTAACGGCAGATACATGCCGACCGCGAAGAGCATCACGCTCTTTACCTCGATCATGATCATCGCCAGCCCCAGCAGTATGCCAACGATCACGAGCGGCCACGCCATGTCGCCGCCCACGATTCCTTTGGAGAGCATGGCCATTAATCCCGCCTGCGGGGCCGGAAGCGCGGGGCTGCCGAAGTGGTACGCCTTATCGAGGATCGCCACCGGGAAGAAAAGGACGAGCGATGCCACGACTATGCCGAAAAGATCTCCAATCTGCATCTTCGAGGGCGTTCCACCGAGGATGTGTCCGACCTTCAGGTCTTGCAGCATCTCGCCAGCCACCGCCGAGGAGACGCAGACGACGGCTGCAACTCCAAGTACGGCCGCGACTCCTCCGGTGCCCGATACTCCCAGTGCAACCATCAGCAGGGCTGCGATCACCAGCGTGCAAAGCGTGAGTCCCGACACGGGATTATTCGACGAGCCGATCATTCCGACGAGGTTGCCGGAAACAGCCGCGAAGAAGAACCCCACAATGATCATGACAACGGCCGCAACCAGCGAACCCAACAGAACTCTGGAAGGGTTGTCCGTTGTCGAAATACCGGAGAGCAGTCCCCCGCTGCTGATAAAGAAGTGATAGAGCAGAATCATGGCCACGAATACAACGGCAATGCCAGCAAAGACGGCTTTGGCGGGCAGGTCGCTCTCGGTGCGATTGGTCGCGGCGCGGGCAGCCGCCGACTTCTTCAGATCGGAAACGGCGCGGCCCATGCCGAGTGCCAACTGCTTGCGCATCTTGAACAACGTGTAGGTCGCGCCCACGAGCATCCCGCCCACCGCGATCGGCCGCACAATCGAAAAGTAGATGGCTTGCGCCAGCAGGGGCCAGGCGATGGTTTGTCCCTCCGGCATCGATGCCTGGATGTACGGACCGATGGTGAAGGTTAGGAGTGGAACCAGCAGGCCCCATGCCAGCACGCCTCCCGCGAAGTTCAAGGCGGCGAGTCTTGGGCCAATGATGTATCCGACGCCAAGATAGGCAGGGCTAATGTCGGGCGCCGTTAACAGGGTGGCGCCACCGGTGATCGTCGTAGCCACATTTGGATTCGTGCTGGTGCGGAGCAGCAGCTTCTTTCCGAGGGCGCTGATCTTCATGGGGAAAGTGTTGCTGGGATTGAAAACATTGATCGCTCCCAGCAGATACATGAAGGCGCCGAAGCCCATGTTGGCAAACAGAATCTTGGCGGCTTTCGCTCCCTGTTGCCCGGCCTTGTGAATCTCGGAGGCGGCCACGGATTCGGGAAAGGGCAGGTCGGGATCCTCGACCATCACGCGGCGCAGGAGGGTCACGAACAGAATGCCGAGTGTGCCCCCGATCAACATCAGAGCTACCGATTTCCAATACTCGTCCTTGGTGAGCCCCGGCCACAGGCCAGCCATCACAAAGGCCGGGATGGTGAATATGGCGCCTGCCGCCACCGACTCGCCGATCGAACCCACGGTTCGCGCGATGTTCTCTTCCAGCAGCGAGCCCTTCATCAAGCGCAGCAGTGCCATGGAGATGACGGCTGCGGGATAGGTCGCGGCAATCGTCATCCCCGCCTTGAGACCGAGATACGCATTGGCCGAGCCTAGCAGGGCGGTCAGGAACAGCCCGATCAATACGGCCCGGAAGGTAAACTCCTTCATCTCCATCGATTCCGGAACGTAAGGACGATGCTTGCGGGGGGCTTCGGTATTCGCCGCCGGAGTGCTCATAGGGTCCTCGTGGTCACTGGGGATTTCATTGCCGATTCACAGTAGCAGCGACGGCGCACCTTAACATGCCGAAAGGCAGCTTTACAAGTGCAGCTGTGGCATAGCAGGCTGCGGAAAAATTCGGAGGTCGATGTCCAGCCCCTAAAGGGGCTTCGGATTTCGGCGAACTCACGGCATCGCTAAAGCGATGCCCCGATACGAAACCCGCATCGAGCCGGATAGCCGCGTTGCATCGGGCTTGCGCCGCGGCTATACTGACTAAAGTGTAGCCCGGCGAAGCGCCATTGGCTTGCCGGGTGCGGAGGCCGTCTTCAGCAGTACTGGGTTTCGAATGCGGGCTGCCCAGGGCCAAGCGGCGGACCATGGGTTGTCGGATCATGGGTTCGCTGGCTTTGCCAAGCGCGCTGCTGCGACTTTATTCTTCACTTTATTCCCCGCCGATTGCCGTATTTGTGGTTCCCCACTCCTTAGAGTTTCCCGGCTTCCCGTTTGTGAAAACTGTTTGGTCGCGCTTCGACCGCTGAAGGGGTCGTACTGCACCGTTTGCGGAGAAGCCTTGCACTTCCCAGCCTGCATGGAGTGCGGAAAGGCGGATTGCGAAGAGGCGAATCGCGGGGAGACGCGGTGCCTGCTCTGTCAGCGCGTGGATCCTCCGTTCGAGCGGGCGGTCGCCTACGGTCGCTATGACGCTGAATTGCGCGACCTGATCCATGTGCTCAAGTTCCAGCAGGTTCGTCCCGCGGCGGCAGTTCTGGGGCGCATGCTGGCAGAGACGATTGCCAATCTGGAACAGGCGATGCCCGTGGGGACGAGCGTCTCTAGGACAATCGTGGTGGTCCCCGTTCCGCTGCATAGGCGCAAGCAAGCCCAGCGCGGATTCAATCAGGCGGAGATGATCGCGCGGGGCGCGCTGAAGCAACTGTCGCGTCCGAAAAGGTTCGATCTGCGCACCGGAGTCCTGGTGCGCCGCCGCGAGACCGGAAGCCAGATTGGGCTGACTCGTCATCAACGGCGCGAGAACATGCGGGGCGCTTTTGCAGTGAGCGATCCAATGCGGATATTGAACCGCGACATCTTATTGGTCGATGATGTCTATACCACGGGGGCTACGGTCTCGGAGTGCGCGCGGGTACTTCTCCGCGCCGGAGCAGCGCGGGTGTGGGTGGCGACAGTCGTGCGCGCGTTGACAATTTCCGATGTTATCGTCTTGCCGGAGAATCTGCCGGAGGAGGGGAGTGAAGATCGCCAGGGCATGGCGGCTCACGGTTAGAAATCATGTCGTTGCGATTACACAACTTCGGTGGCAACATGCGGCCGCACCTTCCGGCGGCGATGCTCGGCTCCGGCATGCATTCTGAAGGTGATGGCCACGCGCTCCATCAGCCGGTGTTGGTGCTGAGCGCCTCCTACGAGCCGATCAATGTTTGTGCCGCGCGCCGCGCGATCGTGCTCGTACTGAAGGGCGTCGCCATGACCGAAGAAGAAAACGGACACTTCCTGCATGCCGCCCGCGTGGCCATGCGCGTGCCGTCGGTGATCCGGCTGCTGGAGTATCGCCGCATTCCGCACCAGTCGCGGGCGTTGTCGCGGAAAAACATTCTGCTGCGCGACCGCAACACCTGCCAGTATTGCAGCACCACGCTTGCGTCCGGCGAACTTACGCTGGACCACGTGATTCCACGCTCGCGCGGCGGGCTCTCCACCTGGGAGAACCTGGTAGCCTGCTGCCATCCCTGCAACCGCCGCAAAGGCAACCAGCTTCCTCACGAAGCCAACATGAAACCCGCGCGCGAACCGCGTTCCTTCAATCTCCACACCAGCCGCCACATCATGCGCCTGATGGGGCACTCGGATGATAAGTGGAGGAAGTATCTGTTCTATTAGCTCTCAGCCGGGGTTCTAGCACTGCCGGCCAGCTTTGGGCCCCCTCCCCCCGGTCTTTTGAAATCAAAGACTTAGAGGCGAATCCCGCCAGGTCTTTGAGATTAAATGGGTTACGGGTAAAGTCTTTATTTCTTAATGAGTTATGGGCGCTCTCGGTTTGCCTGCTTCTGTCAGCCTTCGGGTACCCACCCTCCCCCGGTCTTTTGGAATCAAAGACTTGGACGGGAATCCTGCCAGGTCTTTGAGTTTAAAGGAATTACGGGTAAAGTCTTTATTTTTTAACGAGTTAGGGATGCTCCCGCCAAGTTGGTTCGATTCTCCCCACGGTGCGGGTGCGCAAACCTCGACTTAGTGGCCGGAGGGCCGCGTGTTCGAAGCTAATTGTCTGCGATACTTTTAGTATAAGAGAAGGTGTCAAGGACTTGGATCACAATGGGAGACAAGTGCGGTGATCGCGGCGAGGCCCACACATCGCAAAGTGCGCGATGTGTGGGGCACCCACGTTGTCTCGGGCACCCGGCCACCCGCCATGGGTAAAGTGGGGGGTAAAGAGCGCAAACGCCACGTATAGCCCCAAAGGGGTTAGATTTGTATGGAAATGTCAACTAAGGTGCCACTTCCCTGGGAAGGATTATTGAGGTCCATTGTAAGTGACATGCAGGGACAATTGCAGCGCGTTGAGAATCTCAGCTTCCATCTCGGAATGCGGCTTTTGCGTAATCGGGATTTGAGTGGAAGAGCCGGCGGAGATGGCATCTAAATCCGCTATAACTTCCTTCATGAAGGGTGAGTTCGATTCAAGCCGATGGATGCGAATCAGTTCTTGAATACCGACTATGTAATCGGACGCAATCCGTGTTGCCGGGTCATCCGGGCCATACCGCGGCCCCAGAGTAATGAAATGGTGAGCGATCCACTTCGGATCGAGCACAGGGCCAAGTTGATCCAAAATCTCCTCCGGCCATTCGTCCGTTAGATCAAGGTGCGGAAAGTGCTCTGTCGAGGCCGACGTAAATCCCGGCCTCGCTTCGGTGTTCAACGTGAAATTTGTGTCTCCACCCGGTGACAGACCTTGCCCATCAAGGCAGCACATCCAATCAACAAGCCTTCCGGGCGGCGCTCCAGGGATTCCAACCCTTTCTTTCACAGTTGGGAGTGATAGTCCACCCTTCCACAGTGTTGAGTTCGTCTGCATCTGTGGGTCTGGATAGATCACAACAAAAAAATCCCTCAGTGAATCTTTGGACTCCTTTCCATTTTCAAGGTCGTACCTGTACCGAAAACTGCCGGAACTGCCCTCCATGTGAACACGCAAGTCCGGAAAAATCGTATTGTGCAGGTCAAACCGTCGCATCTTTTCCGTCCCGTCGAAATTGGGCCAGAGGATGATCACGCTGTGCTCGTCCGGAGAGAGGAACACTTTTCGATTGCCAGAGCCGGCGGGAACGCTCCCCTCCCCCGACCAGATCGGAATGGGCGGCGCGGGCATTTCCTGCGCGAAAACCGGGCCAAGTACACTTAGCAGGATAGCTGCCGCGCTTGCGAATTTCTGCTTACTGAGCAAAGGTAATCTCCAGCGCATTCGCAATTTCCTTCTCCAAGTCTGTCTTTGCATCCTTCGTGAAATCGAGGCTGGCGGAGTTCAATTGAATCTCATCGTTCGACTGCAATTGGGTGCCGAGTACCCTCCGCGCATTCTGAACAAAGGTCGAATTTGGATCGAGTAGCTTGTGTCGAACAAGCACCTGAATTCCGAAATCGAAGTTCTGTGATAGGGTGGATTGCGATGTGCCCTTCGCGAATCTTGGCCCAATCACCATTGCGCTCTTCGCATCCAACGCCGCGGTCATGACGCTCGCAAGCTGGTCACGTACAGCCTTGGGCAGCGAGGCCGCAGCATCGGGTGTGTACTCGTTGCTCTTCGAATCGCCTCGAAAGGCCATGCTTACAAAACCGGGCAGCGAAGTCGAATCAACCATCAAGCCCTGCATCGCATTTCCGGGAGTAATCGATGAAGAAGCGGAATTCGGTGTCAATTCGATCGCCGATGCGCTCACTGCCGGTGTTGCGAGGTCGCGCTCATTATGCGGCTCGACATGAGCGGTCCATTTTGCACCCGCTCCTTGTGGGCTACTATCTGAATAATCGAGGATGCTTATCTTCCGAATAGATTGCCTGGCATGGGCCCCATTTTCTACTTTATATGTGTAATGGAAGCGCCCATCGCCGGTGGGAGCCACTTCGAATGTCACTTCCGGATCTACAAGCGAATGCGTTCCAAAGCGTAGTATGGTCGGCTGTACGGACTGCTCACCAGCGGAATCAGGGGCGTAATACACCACGTATTCGGCGGAAGGCGGATCGTAAAACACGTATTGTCCTTTCGGTAGCTTGGATGTATCTCCATCCTGAGGCCAGATTGGAACCGGGCTAAGGGTTACTCCGACTGCTCTGGCAGGAGTTTGCGCCCATACTCCGGATGTGAATATGAGCATCAGGAACACAACCGTCATAAACATTCGCATCTTTCTCCCCCTTCAGTACGCCCAGCGGCAGTGAACGTGGCGGAATTCGATGAGGGTGTTCTCAGTCCCTGCATTGATGCATGCTTGCTCAAATCTGTTTGCGTTCACGACATAGCTGGCAGGACACTGCCCGGAAGCGTCGGAAACATCGGCAGCGGTCCCTGGATCGTGTGACTTGTGAGGCGATTGCCAGTCGTCGTTTATGTCAAATTTTCCGCCCATCGGCAGTGCCATATCGTTGATACAGACTTTCTGGCCAGGATTGTATTGGTTGATGTAGAACGTGGCCGCATTTTGCAGTCCCGTTGCGGCGGTCACCGTCATGTAGTGGTTGAAGGTATTGTCGCCGTGGTTCGTTGTGTTGCCGCCAGTTTGCATAAAAATGTTGGAATTTCCGATATAGACCAAGCCGGTGTAACCAACCGCGTAGTCATAGTTGGTTTCAATGCAGGTATCACCTTCGCCGCAACCAGTAGGAACCACGGATACGGTCTCAAATTGCCCGACCTGCGTAGTCGCGAGTGTAACCGGCATATTCCAATTCGGGTAGCTGCCGGTGTATCCGGAAGACGGGCTGATGCCCGAGGTTGGAGCCAGCGGAAAATTATGGTAGTGACCGTTTGTGCTCTCGTAGGCAGCGACCGAAAGGCTAAGGTTGCATGCCACTACATCCCCATATTCATCAAGGCAGACCGCATAAAGGATATTCGTGCTGCTAGGCGCATAAGTGGCTTGTGGGCTTATGCCACTGGCTGATTCATCATAATTCAGTCCACAATCCGTGCATGCAGTAGGCGGCGCTGGGACCGGGATTGGTTTCCAATTTACTACGTTTGGATTGATAACCGCCTGAAATGTCGCTGCCCCATTGGTGGCTACCGCATCAACTCCCGGTTCGAGCTTAATATAGCTGCCTGCGGTGAGGGTGACGCTCGCTGGATCCTGCACCAAAAAACTAGCGATGTTTGTGATGGAATTTGACGCTTGAAACACGAGGGAGCCATCGTTCAGCGTCTCGGACGGCAGGTCCAAATCGGTGGGCAGTTGTCCAAAGCAACAGAAGCAGGAGCAGCTTACGAGAGCTAAGATTAAGAGCCCCGGCCGAGTGCGCCTGAGCCATGCGAGTGAAGCGGACGAGAGTTTTTCCATGACGCGAATCCTTTCCACCATTCCTCCTTAATCTGGAGGCCCTAGCGTCCTTCGAGCTGCGCCACTCTTTTCTCCAGCGCCGTGTTTGTCTCGTTGAGTTGAATCATCTGCAACGTCAACTCTTCGATCTTTGCCAGAAGCTTTGATTGCATGTCACCCAGGCTGACGCCCTTCTCCTTGACTTCTGCCTCCGATGGGATGTCCGGCAGGTGGTGATTCGCCTTGATAAAGGCCGCGACTTCGGCTAATGGCCGAACCTTATAATCAGGGCCGAAGACGTAATCCGACCATCCGGTGTTCACGAGGACTTACTTGGCTTGAATCGTGCCGTTGACGGATAGCTTATACAGTGGATTCGTCGTGCCGATGCCGACGTTGCCGCTCGGCTGGACCGCCAAACCGTTAACGCTACCATTAATGTCTGGGCCCAAATACAAGTTACCGTTTGCTGGCGTCATCAGTTCATAGGTGCAATACGTTCCCCCGCACCATTGCACTGGAGACGCATTCGTTCCGTTGCGTGATGTTAGGGCAACAAAATCATTGACGCCCTGGATGTGGACAAGAGCCGCTGGGCTGGTCGTGCCGATGCCAACGTTGCCATTCGGCTTGACAACCACATCCTGCGTACAGCCAGAGCTGCAATTGCTGATATTGAAATCGCCAGCCGCGGACCTGCCTTGTTCAACGCGCCAGTCGGTGCCGCCTGTGGCGGTATTGTCGATCTGAACCCCGAATATGTCATTTACGGTCGAGCTGCGGACGCTTAAAAGGGACCAAGGCAAGCCGCTGTTGATGAGAACATTGCCGCCGTCTACTTCCAGTTTGGCCCCTGGCGTCGTCGTGCCGATGCCGACGCCGCCATTCGACTGCGTAATGAGCGAGTTGCCAATCGTCGAACCTCCCGTAAAGAGCGGTACGGTGTTCGCCGTGCCGCCGGTGGTAGTCACGTTCGTCTGCGCAGCCGCACTCGCGGCAAGCAATACAAGGGAAAAAGCAAGTTTCTTCATCTGCCTGTGCATGGTTTTCATCCCTTCGTTTCGTTCCTGGCCTCTCCGAATTTGCCGCTTACTGTAGCGCGACCGCCGCTTCAATTACTCTCGTGCCGATCCTTTTTGCATAGTTCCCAATCTTCGTTGTTAGCAATTTGTAAGCAATTCGTATTCGTGAAAACTCGCTGTTCGACTGCGGCACACTCGTAGCGCAGCACGTCGAGTGTAGGAGCATTGCTCATTCGTTCTGTTCCGATCGAGGAGGGTGGCAGCGCCCGTCTCGGGAGTTGCCCCGCCCGACCACGTGACACTGCCGGTGAGCGTTACATCATTGATAGCCTTTCCACCGGTCAACGCGGCGATTGATTGGGACGCGAAAGACACTGCCTGAGGATTGCTTGGTGGAGGATTCTGCGCGACTGCTACAAATGCGAGGAGCAGGATTAGGGGCACACCGACTACGAAGCGAGCCATTGGCCCACCTCCAAATGGTTTTCGGTTGGCCCCCTCGAATCAACCGTGGGCGCGACCTTAAAGAACTTCCCCATCGGTGTCAAGTTAAAAAACAAGAAAAGTTAGTAGATTCGGCATTACAAAAAGTTCACGAGATATTCACGAGGCTTTTAAACTCGGGGACAGACGGGACGTTTACCGGTTTTTGCGAATTAGAACTTGGGGTACGTCCCGTGCGGCCGACCGCCCGTTCAGTCGGTGCGTCGCGCGCTGCCCCAACAATTCTTTAGTTGTCCCCAGAAGAAGCTTTGGTCGAAGGTCTTGTACTCTGCACCTCTGAAACCTGGCTTCACTGCGGCTTCGGCGGCTCGGGTGGTTTTTGCTCTCCCGCTTTCGGCTCCGCCTTCTGCACTTCCTTGCCTTCGTAGGTGATCCGTGATTTTGATCCGAAGCGTCTGTAGTTCGTGTACTTGATGATCTCGCGGATCCTGATGTCTCCCATGGAGAACTTGAGCGTGTCCTCGGCGCGCGTGTAGGTGGGGAACCAGTACTGGCCGTCAATCTGTTCGCGCCAGGTGGTGAACTTGGGGAACAGGTTCTCGTTGCCCTTCTTCTTCCGGATGTCGGGTACGGTCTTGCCGTAGGTTTCCACGATCTGAAAATCGTGGTCGTCCACCCAGATTCTCCCCTGGAAATAGCGCTTCTTGCCAATGATTTGCTTGGGCGCAACATCGAAAACATAGGTGCTCAGTTCGTCTTGCTTTTGCTGGCCGACGTAGAGGATGTCGTATTCGCCGATTTCATCCGAGGTCAGCACAAAGGGGAGGCGGTTCTCGATGTCGTCGAAGTCTTCCTCGGTCATCATGAGGCGTTGCAGGGTGGGCTGCGGCGCAAAGACCACGTTTTTAATCTTGCGTCCCTTGTCGTCGAAGGTCACGTCGAACACTTGCTGGTAGCTGCCGTCCGGGGTATCGCCGTCGAGCGTCATGACCTTGACATCCTGCCGGTAGGTGTACTGATCGCGCGCCTCCTTGAATTCTTTCTCTTTACTGGCGAAGCGCTTGATGATTCCCTCGACCGTGGTCCCCTTGGGCTCGGCTTTGTCGAGGGGGCCTTCCTGCGCGCGCGCCATCTGGGGCAACATGATGATCGGCAACAGGACGCTAAACAGTGCAGCCAGAGAAAGAAGCAAGGGGAACGTCAACCGCGCAGGTCGGGACAGGAATCTCATAACCCTTATTCTAACGAAAAGGGAGCACAGAAAAATTAACGGCAGCCTCCACCCCCAGGGCCGCCGTGCAAACGGCCCTTCGGAGGGGGTGGAAGACTGCAGTTCTGCCTGCTTCATTCGATGCGGCGGGCGTCGGAAGGTTTGCGGGATTTACTTTTCTTTACTCTTTACCTTCGCGCGAATTCCGCATGGCCTTGGCCATTCCCCACTCGACCAATCCCGGAAATAACTGGTAAAGCTTTATGACTGGGATCATGGTCCAGGGGACGACGACCTCACGCTTTCCTTTGCGATAACCGCGATAGGCCGCTTGCGCCACGCGCTCAGCCGTGATGCCGCGCACGGATTGCGGGCGGACGTTGCCCTGGCGGTTGGCCACCACGTGCTCGCCGAAATCGGTGCGCACGTAGCCGGGACAGACGGTTAGCACGTTGATGTTGTCGCGTTTCAACTCAATCCGGGCGCCTTTCCCGAGAGCGTTCATGGCGAACTTGCTGGCACAATAGACAGCCATAAACGGCACCGGAATGTGTCCGGCAACGGTCGAGATGTTGATGATGGCCCCACCGCCTTCTTCGCGCATGGCGGGCACTACGGCCTGCATGCAGGCGATCGTGCCGAAGAAATTGGTTTCGAACAATTCGCGGCATGCGGACATCTCCATATCAGCAACCGAGTCGCGGATACCCACGCCCGCATTATTGACCCACACATCCACGCGATCAAAGTGGTGCAGTGTGAGTGCCAGCGCGCGCCCGATATCTTCGCGATTGCGAACATCGCAGGCCAGGGCGAGCGTGCGGTCGGTGTGGCCGACCCGGTGGCGAGCGGCCTCGGCGCGACTGGCATCGCGCGACAGCAAGACCACGCTGGCACCCTCGCCGGCAAAAAGTTGGGCAATCGCTTCCCCAATCCCCATGGAAGCCCCAGTCACGACCACGACTTTCCCGTCCATCTCCATTGCGTCTCTTGTATCGCCTGCGGGGCGGGCAAGTCAATTCATATCAAGTTCTCAGTTCCCGGTTCTCAGTTCTCAGAAAAACCCAATGACCATTCGGTTCCCACGGAGAACTGGGAACTGAGAACTTCTTATAGCGTAAAATCGTTTGCACTGGAGGCGCCGTGAGTTCGCTGTTGCCCATCTTCCCGCTCGAACTGGTGCTGCTGCCGGGCGTTCCGCTGCCGCTGCACATCTTCGAGCCGCGCTATAAGGAGATGATCGCGGAATGCCTGGAACAGAAAAAGCCGTTCGGGGTGGTGCGGGCGTCTTCCGATGGAGTCGCCGAAATCGGCTGCACGGCCGAGATCATGTCCGTCACCAAGAAATATGACGATGGGCGCATGGACATCCTGACACGCGGGGTCGAGCGCTTTGAGGTGATCGAGGTCAACGAAGATCGATCGTTTTTGCAGGCCGAGATTTCGGTGGTGGAAGACGAACCCGGCAAGCCGGCAGCCCAGATGGTGACGCAGGCAGTGCGGTTGCACGCGGAGATCGCGAAACTAGCCGGGGCCGAGCCCAGCGGACCCGATGAACATGCCGGCAATCTTTCCTTCTTGCTCGCAGGATCGCTGCCGCTCGACCTCGACTTCAAGCAGAACCTGCTCTCGACTCTGTCGGAAGCAAAACGTCTGGAGGCGGTGGTCGGCTATCTCGAGGCCATTCTGCCGGGACTGCGCCGAGCAGCAAAGGCGCGCTGGAACTAACCCTTTCCCGTAGAGACGCGGCTTGCCGCGTCTCCCACCGCGTCCAGGAAGACGGGGCAAGCCCCGTCTCTACCCGGTAGTGGAGAGCCGGGCGTCCCCGCCCGGCTGGACGGGCGAGACGCCCGTCTCTCCATCGTACGACTCGTCACGCGGTCACCGTACTAGCTATCAGCCGTCAGCTGTCAGTCTCAGCCAAATCAGTTCTTACTGAGAGCTGACGGCTGAAAGCTGAGAGCCGTTCCCCGGCAGTATAATCCGCGTAAGGCTGTTTCCTTTTGGGGGTTCCGACCATGAATGTCGCCCGGACTCTCGGCGAGTTGCGCCAAAGTCCTTTCACTGAACAGCGTCTCGGTTCGCGGCGGGTAAAAGATGAGCTGCGCGAAAACCTGATGTCGCGGTTGCGCGCGGGCGACCCGATATTTCCGGGCATCGTTGGCTACGACGACACGGTGGTTCCGCAGATCGTCAACGCGATTCTCTCGCGGCATAATTTCATTCTCCTCGGGTTGCGCGGACAGGCGAAGAGCCGAATTCTGAGGGCGCTGACTGCGCTGCTTGATCCGGAGATGCCTTACGTCGCGGGCTGCGAGATCCACGATAACCCCTACGCTCCGATCTGCCGGCGGTGCCGCGAACTGGTTGCGAAAGAAGGAGACGCCACGCCGATTGCCTGGCTGACGCCCGACCACCGCTACGTGGAGAAGCTGGCCACGCCGGACGTCACGATCGCGGACCTGATCGGCGATATCGATCCCATCAAGGCGGCGCGCGGCGGGCACGAACTATCGAGCGAGTTCACCGTGCATTATGGGTTGCTGCCTCGCGCCAATCGCGGAATTTTTGCGATTAACGAGTTGCCCGACCTCGCGGGCAAGATTCAGGTCGGACTCTTCAACATCATGCAGGAAGGCGACGTGCAGATTAAGGGATATCCGATCCGGCTGCCACTGGATGTCGCGATTGTGTTCAGCGCGAACCCCGAGGACTACACCGCGCGCGGCAAGATCATTACGCCGCTGAAGGATCGCATCGGGTCGGAGATCCGCACCCACTACCCGGCGACGGTGGAAGAAGGCATCGCGATTACCGCGCAGGAAGCCTGGATTGACCGCGACGGCTCGCGGCTGCACATTCCGAAGTATGTGCGGGAAGTGATCGAGCGGATCGCTTTCGCGGCTCGCGAGGACAAGAAGATCGACAAGCGGTCGGGTGTGAGCCAGCGGTTGCCGATCTCGGCGATCGAGAACGTGGTATCGAATGCCGAGCGGCGCGCGCTGACGCATCGGGAGAAATTTATCGTGCCGCGGATCAGCGACATCTACGCGGCGCTGCCGGCGATCACGGGCAAGCTGGAACTGGAGTACGAAGGCGAGATGAAGGGCGCGGACTACGTGAGCCGCGAGCTGATCCGCACAGCGATCGCGAAGACGTTTGACACTTATCTTCACGGTGTCAACATGAATCAGGTTGTGCAGTGGTTCGATCTGGGCGGCGAGATTCAACTCAGCGACAATGCCGCAGCACAGGACGTGCTCGAAGGCCTGAGCCAGATTCAAGGGCTGATGGAAAAGCTCGGCAAGCTGAACGTGAACACGAAAGACAGTGCCGAGATGCAGGTGTCAGCAGCGGAGTTCGTCCTGGAAGGCCTGCACGCGCACAAGAAAATCGGACGCAACGAGGAGCGCGTGTTCACGGCGGGAGAAAAGCCAGTGAAGGTCGCTGAGAAGCCTTCGTTTGAGCGGGAAGAGCCGGGGGTCGGACGAAAGCGAGGATTTAATTAGTCGCTGGTCGTTAGTCGTTGCTGGTTCGGAGACCTGACTTGGGTTAGGCTCCGACGCCCCATGACAATAGAAGCTAAGAGCTAAGAGCTAAGAGCGAACGACGAACAGCGAACGACGAACAGCGAACGACTAACGACCAACGACGGTTTTCATGAAACGCATCCGCTACTCCAAATATGTTCCCGACCCGGCCGGCGAGATGAGCATGGAAGACCTGCTCGGCGCGCTCTCGGATTATTTTCTGCAGAGTGGGTTCAACGACAATTTCTGGTACGAATTGCCGGAGGGCGAGCAGACTTTAGACGAACTGCGGCGCGCGCTTGAACAGGCGTTGCTCAATGGCGAGATGTTTGACGAAGAAATGCGCGACCGGCTGCAGCAGATGCAAATGGAGGGCGAACTCGACGAACTGATCGAGAAGCTGATCGAGCGCATGCAGCAGGAAGACTATATTTCGATCGATCGTCCATTCGAAGACCAGCCGCATGATCCTTCCAGGCAGTCCAGCGTCGGCGGACAGGTCGGCGACGCGCAGCAGGCGAAATTTGAGATCACCGACAAGAGCCTCGACTTTTTGGGATTCAAGGCGCTGCGCGATCTGCTGGGGTCGCTCGGCAAGTCGAGTTTTGGTCGTCATGATACGCGCGACATGGCGACGGGCATCGAGGCGAGCGGCGCTTCGAAGCAGTATGAGTTTGGCGACACGTTGAACCTCGACATAACCGCGACGCTTTCTTCCGCCATACATCGCGAAGGGCTCGGGCTTCCTCTGAACCTCGAATACAACGATTTGCAGGTGCATCAGTGCGAGTACCAGTCGTCGTGCGCGACGGTGCTGATGCTCGACTGCTCGCATTCGATGATTCTGTATGGCGAAGACCGCTTCACTCCGGCGAAGAAAGTTGCGATGGCCCTGTCGCAGTTGATTCGGACGCAGTATCCCGGAGACTCGCTATCGCTGGTGCTGTTTCACGATTCGGCGGAAGAAGTTCCGCTCTCGCAACTGGCGCGAGTGAAGGTTGGGCCGTACTACACGAACACGCGCGAGGGCCTGCGCATGGCGCACTGCATCCTGCAGCGCCAGCGCAAGGACATGAAGCAGATCGTCATGATCACCGACGGCAAGCCGTCCGCACTCACGCTCGAAGACGGGCGCATTTACAAGAACGCGTTTGGGCTCGATCCGCTGGTGGTAAGCCAGACGCTCGAAGAAGTTTCAAAGTGCAAACGGGCGGGCGTGCTGATCAATACGTTCATGCTGGCGTCGGACTATGGCTTGGTGCAGTTCGTCCAGAAAGTGACTCAGATGTGCCGGGGTAAGGCGTACTTCACGACGCCATACACGCTCGGGCAGTATCTGTTGATGGATTACATGTCAAGGAAGACGAAGACGATTCACTAGCCCAAATTTATTTAAGCAGAAGGAAAACCGAGGAAGGAGAACCGAGAGTGCCCCACGCATTCGCGTTCTAGGTTCTTTGCGAATGAGTGGGAGGGCTTCCCACCCGCCAGAGGTCGGATTACAGAAGTAACACCCTGTGTGCCAGCGCGGGCGCAGTTTCGTTGTAAGATCGCTGCAGGATCTTCCGTTCGGAGACGTTATGAAACGAATTGTTGCTTTCATGCTGCTGGTCGCCTTGAGTGTTGCAGGCTCGATACCGGCTCAAGCTCAACGCATCAGTCCCGAAGAAAATGCGCGCCAGTCCCGCAAGGCGGCCAAGCAGCAGCAAAAATTCTTAAAGAAGGCAAACAAGAAACAGCGGAAAGCAATGAAGAAATACGCGAAGGCGCAACGGAAGGCGACCAGGAAGGCGAACCGTCGCACTAGATAGCCCGTCGCGTTCTGCCAACACCAAGAACAAAGTAGGCTATAGTCTCGCGTCGGAGATGTGGGCCACCCACCCGGGGGTATCGCTGGTCAAGGGAACGCGAACTTGATTGCTCTCGGTTGAAGCGGGTCTATGGGGGCCAAGTTGGAAATTCCGGCTGGCAGAAGCGCGGCACCTTCCTCAGGTGGTTGCGACGAATCGCTGCGTCCGTTGCAATCCTGTTAGTGCTTGCGCTCGGAGCGGCGCTGCTCAACAACAATGTCTCGATCCGGCGGCCTTCCCGGGCGGAGTTTGTTGGGAATCTCGATCGGACGCTCGCGCGCAGCACGGACTGGACGCTCAGGCAGTATCACCAAACTGCGACGGGAAGCGTCTCCACGCCCGAAGGCCGCTCTCTTCTATCCAACTCCGCGACCGCCCACATGGTGATGGACTGTGCCTCGCTTTCTAGTGAGCCACGGATGAAGGCACTCGGTTCCAGTTTCGTTGACGCCTGGAAGGTCGAAGCGAATGTCTTCGGCAAGATGGTCGATCCCGCGATGCCGACGAATGCCCCGAGCGACCGGGAACTCCAGAGTCTCGAGGAGTACCAGCGCTGGATCCTGCACGGAGCCGCTCCGAACGACGTCCCGCTGTCGCCCAAGGAACTGGAAGACATGTTCTCTCCGGACAAGTATCGAACTGGAAAAGCGACGCACCAACTGTTCGCCCTGTACTTCTACCGAAAATCCAAAGGCTCCACGCCTGAACTGGATCGCCTGATGCAAAAAATCGAGGAGCGAATTGCATGGGAAGCTGCTCTCGACTTTCGCGTGACGGACCTCTACCTGCAACGACTCGCATTTCTGCTGGCAGCCGGCAGGCCCGATCTGATTCGGCCCCGATGGGTCGAAAGAGCCTTTGCTGCGCAGCAGATCGACGGGGGTTGGCTGGAAAGCTGGCACGGTTGGACTCGAACGCCTTACCGCTTCTCTTTTGGCGATGAGTTGCCGACCGCCCACTCGACCGCGCAAGGAATGTGGATCTGTTACATGCTGAAGTATCGCTATCCGGAATGGATCGAGCGGAACTACAAATGAGCCGAGCGAGGCGGGGCCCCGACTTTAGCGGTTTGCCAAAACCGGCACCTGCCGAGCCTTGAGCAGGTGCTCATCGGCGGTTACCAGGGTCAGATCGAACACACGCGCGGTGGCTACCAGAAAACGGTCGGCGGGGTCGCGATGGGGGAGTTGCACGCGGGCGGTTTCTTGCGCGACCTGGTAAGTGATCTGAGCTTCCCGCATCGGAACTGCGTCCAGCGCATTTGCGATCCACGCCTGGGGATTCGGATGCAGAGTCAGCCTCTGCTTCTGGCAAAGAGTCAGAACCTCCCACAGCGAGATGGGTGAAAGCCACAACTCGTTGCTGGGATTCTCCAGTGTGGCAGTCAGGCGGCTGGAAAGACGCGCTCGATCAAGCGCGCTCCACACCCAAATATGAGTATCGAGCAGGAGTTTCATGAGCGCAGGGCCTCCCAATCGTCTTCTGCGCTGGCAGGAGAAACGATGTCGCCGTTGATTTGACCGGTTCCCGCCAGAGAACCTACCCAGCGCTTCGGCTTCCTGGACTTATGAGGAGGGATGACCTCAGCCACCGGCTCGCCGAAACGCGTCACCAGAACTGTTTTCCCGGTTTTGCGGACGCTCTCGAGCACGGACAGGCAAGTGGCTTTGAATTTGGAAATGGCAATTTCTTCCATGTCGGATCTCCCTTAGAGATAGTACTATGGTCAGAGACCATGGTCAATACGCGAAATGTGTCTCTTCCACCGGCGACTGCCCGCACTATCTCAAGATTCATCACAAAACCATAGTGACCGCCCGCACATTCGCCTGACCCATAACGCGCTACGCTGATTCCACTCCCAGGACCACTCCCGGTCCCGTTCCCTCCAGAAAGAGACTCGCTATGGGTGCGTCAAGACGCGTGTTGGTTGTTGCACTCGCTTGTCTGTCGAACTTCTGCCTGTCGAGTTTTGCAGCCGCGCAGCAATCGGATCAAGTCATCGCTGAGCGTGTTCTCGGTCCGCAATGGAAACAGCTTTCGCGCCGGGCCGGGATGATATTCGCCGGCACGGTGCTCGCCGCCGCGACCCAGACTGCGGCAACCGATCGGGCGGTTCCGGGGACGACTCCGGCGGTGCAGTTGAGTTTTCGCGTGGACCAGCCGATTGCCGGGGTCGAGCGGGGACAAGTTCTCACCATTCATGAGTGGGCGGGGGCGTGGGCCATGCATCGCCCGATGCGGAGCGGCCAGCGCGTTTTGATCTTCTTATATCCGCCGAGTCGCTTGGGCCTTACCAGCCCGGTGGGTGGATCACTCGGCCAGGTTGCTCTCGACCCGAGCGGGAAGAACGTGTCTGAGCATGCGCGGAAGCCTGCCGCAGCCATTGGCTTGCGAAACCCATCGTCTCCGCGGCCACGTGTGACCGTCGATACCCGCGGGGTCAGCGTTGTTCAACTGGAGCGGGCCATCCGCAGCGCCCGAGAGGAGTGAACATGCGCTGGCGAATCTTGACGGTTGCCGCTTTCCTGATTTGCAGTGTGGTTGCCAGCCGCGCCGGAGGCCCGGCTTTTATCGCCGGCTCCGGCTACCTTGCCGGAGTCGAAGGCCAAGCGCTGATCTGGGCGAATGGCTCGGTGCAGTACTTCACCGACCAGGGGAACTTGAGCCCGATCCTGCCCGGCGCGCAGGCCGATGCTTTTGTTGCCACCGCGTTCAGCACTTGGACAAGCATTTCCAGTGTTGCCCTCACCGCATCGCAGGCCGGACATCTTGCCGAGGACGTGAACGGCGGCAATATCGCGGTCGCCGCCAACGGAACGATCACCGCCCCAGCGGACATTACATCTTCAGCCACGAGCACTCCCGTGGGAATTGTTTATGACTACGACGGAACGGTCACCGATGCGCTGCTGGGCCAGGGCGCTGGAGGCTCGGCCGATTGCTTCACCAACGCCGTCTATGGCGGACCCGATAACTTCACCACGGGCGGCAACATCGTGCACGCGTTCGTGGTCATCAACGGAGTCTGCGCGGCCACCAATGCGCAACTGCCCGACGTGCAATACCGGTTGGTGCGCATCCTGGGGCGCATCGTTGGCTTGGGATGGTCGCAGGCCAATGTGAACGTGTTGACGCACAACCCAGCTCCAACCAGCGCCGATTATGCGGGATTCCCGGTGATGCACTTTACCGACCCGATTAATTGCGTGCCCATCAGCCTCTGCTATACCAACGCGGCCGTGCCCAAGATGGATGACATCACCGCGCTCGCGCGGCTTTATCCAGGCAGCGGGAACCAGCAACCGGCGGGCAGAGTTTACGGCAGCGTGTATTTCACCGATGCATCCGGGAATGCGGTGCAGCCCATGCAGGGCGTCAACGTGGTGGCCCGGCTGATGGTCTCGAACCAGCCCTCGCGGCAGTACGTTGTGACTTCCGTTTCTGGATTCGCGTTTTGCGGCAACGCGGGCAACATCATCGATGGATACGTGGACGGAAATGGTCTTCGCTATGACCGGTGGGGGTCCAATGATCCCTCGCTCGAAGGTTTTTTCGATCTCGGCCAACTGACGATTCCGACCGGGCAAACCATCGCCCAGTACCAGCTAAGCGTGGAAGGGCTGGCCGCGAACTGGTCCCTGGGCGTCGAACCGTACGCCCCTGCACAGGTGACGCCCTCGGGCTTGTTCGCTCCGGTGGTCGTCACGGTGTCGAATGGGTCGAATGCGGAGCGGGACATCCTGATGTTGCAGGATGAAATCGCGCAGGCGCATCCCGGCAGCGGTTCGACTTACGCGAATCCGGCGGCGCTTCCACTGGGCGGCGGGTGGGGGTCCTGGATCTCCGGTTACGGCAGCACCGATTGGTTCGAGTTCACAGCGCAGGCGCACCGGACGGCCTCGGTCTCGGTGACTGCCCTCGATGAAACGGGGCAGCCGGCCGAAACCAAACTCTTGCCCGTAATTGGGATTTGGCAATTGAGCGACCAGAGCGGAAATCCCGCGCCTGCGTCCACACCCTCGGCATTCAACACGACGACTTTTGGAATGACCCGCCTGGATGCGCAGTTCAGCGTGACAGATACGTTTCGAGTGGGGGTGGCCGACTTCCGTGGCGACGGTCGTCCGGACTACTTCTACCACGCGAGCCTGCTTTATTCGGATACGGTTGCGCCGCCGCGCCTCAGTCTTGCTGGCGGCGTGACCACTCTGCATGGCACCGGGTTCAGTCCGGGACTGCAGGTGAGCGTTGCTGGCAACAACGGCAACACTCTTTCTGCGTCTGCGAGCCAGATCCAGGTGGCAATGCCTTCCGGCACGCAAAACGGGACTGCCACGATCCAGGTCACCAATCCGGTGAGCGGCGCTTTTTCCCAAATGATCGGTGCGCTGACCTATGGCGCTCTGGCCACGGATCTTCTGGTTCTTCTGCAAGGCGCGGAACCGGCGACGCCGGTTGGGTCTACAGCCGCCAATGCAATCCGTGTGCGCGCGGTTGCCGCCGATGGAGTTACGCCGGTGAGCGGGGCGACGATTGCCTGGAGCGCGACCAACGGCTTGCAGTTCTCGGCGTGCAGCGGAGCTTCTTCCTGTTCGGTGCTGAGCGATGAAGCGGGAGAATCTTCCAGCTGGGTGACTCCCACCGCGACCGGACAGAGCACAATCACGATCGCTCTGGCGCCAGCGTCGTACTCGCCGCCGCAGTCGCAACAAGCGACGGTGGTGGCCAGTTCGTCCACGCTCAATCTGGCCGCGGTGACCCCGACACGCTGGCTTGGGCAAGGCGCGACGATCGCAGTTCCGCTCACGGTCGAAGCGCTCAACCAAAGCGGCGCGCCTCAGGCGAATATCGCGGTCAATTTTGCAATCGTCAACGGCACGGCTACGCTTTCGGCGGCGACCGCGGCCACCAACAGCTCGGGGTTCGCCACCGTCACCGCAAATCTAACGAATCTAAATGCCAGTGTGCAGGTGAGCGCTTGCACTGTTTTTCAGAACAATACGATCTGTAGCAGCCAGCCTTTCACTTTGTACTCGACTCCGTCTTCGTTGTGGACGCTGGAGACGGTGAGCGGATCGTCGCAGGTTGTGCCGGCCGGGCAGCCCTTTCAATCGCTGGTCATGCGAGTGACCGACGGCTCGCTGGCCGCGAATCCGGTGATGGGAGTGAACGTTACCTTTGCGACCACGTTGGCCCGGATCGGTACCGGGCAGGGAGGTCCGCCGGGCGGCGACTCATTAGTCGCGGACGACGGGCAACCCGTTCTTCTCGGATCGTCGCAGACGCAGGTCGTGACCGCTCAGGACGGCCTCGCCTCCATCGTACCCTCCGCCGGAAGCGTGGGCCCGTGCGCTGTGTTCATCACGGTGAGTGCGGGCCACTCGGCCACGCAGCTTCAGATGGAGAGCGTGGCCGCAATAGTTACAGGGCAGCACAACAACAGCCCCGCCAAGGCTCCGACTGCGCCGCCCGATCCGCACTTCGTTCCGCACTTTGGTTCGCAAAAGTCCGCGCCACAAAGCGCGCCGGACGTGCTGGTCGCGGTGCCGCAAGGCGCTCCGCTGGATGGCCCGGTTGCGAGCCAGAGCCCGTGTTCCGACACGCGTCAGGATTCTGCTTCGAGCACGGGCTCAAGCTCGGGCGCGAGTGGAAATCCGGGGGCTGGCGATGTGAGTTCTTGTGAGCCGGCCTCCAGGTTGCCGCATGTCGAAGCCGAAGCCCCTCGGCCTCCGGCTGAGCCGTCAACTAAGCCGCAGGCTGACTCGACGGAACGCGACAATGGTGGCGGGGCCGCACGGCAGCCTGCTGAGACTCCTCCGGCAAACACTCCTTCATCGAACAATTCCTCAGCGAACAATGCTTCAGCGAACCATCCGTCAGCGAACAATACTTCAGTTGGCAGTCCTGCCGTGAGCAGGCTGCTTGAAGACAAGCGAAGCTGCCGTTTTGCGCAGAGTGAAGACGGAACTTTCTTCGGAACGACGCTTGGAAGTCCGCCTTGAGAAACTGCCGCCAGGGCGGGAAAGTGTCCCGGCGCATGGCGCGTGCGTGTAGAGACGCGTCTCGCCGCGTCTCTACCGAATCTCCAGGTACTCGCGAACAGCGAACGACGAATAGCGAACGACTATCGGCCAACGACCAACGACCAACGACGGACTACTTCTTCGTCCACTGATCCACCCAGTCGTTGACCGTCTTGTACCAAAGCTGCGAATTCTGCGGCTTCAGCACCCAGTGGCCTTCGTCGGGGAAGTACAGCATCTTGGACGGCACGCCCATCGTTTGCAGCGTGGTGAAAAGCTGAAAGCCTTCGCTGACGTCGAGCCGGTAGTCAAGTTGCCCATGGATGACGAGCGTAGGCGTCTTGAAATTCTTCGCCGCGTTGCGCGGAGACCACTTCTCGTACATCTCAGGGCTGGTGTAGGGCGTGCCCTTGAACTCCCAGTTATTGAACCAGAGTTCTTCGGTGGTGCCCCAGGCGGAGTCGGTATTGAACATGCCGTCGTGCGACACGATGCACTTGAAGCGGTCGGTGTGGCCGAGCACCCAGTTGGCCATGTATCCGCCGTAGCTCGCGCCCAGCGCGCACTCGCGGTCTTTGTCAATGAACGGATAAGTCTTCTCGGCGTAGTCGAGTCCCTTCATCAGGTCTTCAAACGGAGCGCCGCCCCAGTCGCCGTTGATCGCGTCAATAAACTTCTGCCCGTAGCCGGTCGAGCCGTGGAAGTTGATCATGATGACCACGTATCCATTGGCGGCAAAGAGTTCGGGATTCCAGCGAAAGCTCCAGTCGTCTCCCCAGGCCCCCTGCGGCCCACCGTGGATGAGGAACTTCACGGGATACTTCTTGCTGGCGTCGAAGTTCGGCGGCTTAATCAGAAAACCTTCAACCGGATCGCGGTTTGCACCTCGAAACCAGAAATCGTCCAAAGGGGAGGGATAGGATAAACGGCCGCTCATGTAGGGCTCACGTATCTGATCATTCAAATGGCTGATTTGCCGCCAATCCACCTCCACATGGCCGACGTTTTTCTTGGACCATAGCCCGCGCGTTCCCTCGAATTCCGTCTCGACATCCGAAGGCGTCTTTACCTCCTGCAATCCGCTTTCATTGCATACGGCAGTGGGGTGCTCAAACGCTAACGTGTCGAACGCATATATTTCGGCAGGGTTTGCGACTGATGAGCCGCTTGCCAGCAGGGTCTTGCCATCCGAAGAAAATTGCAAATCGTCGAAGGCGCTTGCAGTGTACGGCCCCGCGCAAGAGGAGAGCATGGAAAGTGCGGTTCCACCGGACTCTATCTTGAATATGGGACTGTTGCCCTTGTTCTCCGCCGTGAAGTAGATCTGTCTTGAATTTGGGGTCCACGTAAACGTCCCGACCCATCGATCGAGATCCTCCGTCAGATTCGTCTTCGCCCCTGTCTTCCGGTCGTACAGCATCAGGCGGAAGCGGTCGCTCTCGTATCCCGGACGCTGCTGGGCGCGGTAGGCGATGTACTTGCCATCGGGCGAATAGAGCGGCGTCGAGTCGCTGGCGGGATTGTCAGCGGTGATGTTCTTTGGAGCGACGGGCGCCCCGCCCGTCCCCGCGTTCACCGGGACGATCCAGAGGTCGTTGTTGGTGGACGTGGCTTCGACCTTGTCGTGATTTGAGGTGTAGCAAATCTCCTGCCCGTCGGGCGAGAAGGCGTAGTTGTCCTGTCCGCCGAGCGAGAACACAGGGGCGTCGTAGTCGCCGGGCGTGAGATCGCGGGCGGCCTGAACTGGGGTGCCCCACCCTTCCCCGGTTTTGGGAAGGGTGGGCGCTGCGACCACGAAGAGATGCGTGCGCTTGCCTTGCTTGTAGGCGTTCCAATGGCGATAAAGCAGACGGTCGAACATGATCGCTTTGACCTTCGAGTTTTCTGCCTCTTTCAACTTGTTCGCATTGCAGGCAACTTCGGCGTCAGGCGCGCCGTCGCATTCGGGATACACATCCGAGGTGAACAGAATGTTCTTGCCATCGGGCGACCAAAGTTCGCCGCCAGCTTCGGTTGCGATCGAGGTCAATTTGTGTACGCCGGTCACAGTTCCCGCCGCGCCATCGAAATCGGCAATCCAGACCTGCGAGCCTTCTTTATTCGAGATGAATGCAAAGCGCTTGCCATCCGGCGCCCAGCGCGGACGGTCGCCATCCTGATCGGGAATGAGGATGCGCTCGGCCGTTCCCACCCTTCCCAAAACCGGGGAAGGGTGGGGCACCCCAGGTTTATCCTCGACGGGCGGGGCGCCCGTCGCTCCATTCGCTCCAAGCGGCACGATCCAGAGGTGCGGCGTCTTTTTATTCGCGGCCAGATCCACATCGACCGCGCTGAACAGCACCCACTTTCCGTCGGGCGAAGGCACGGGTTCGCCGACGCGTTTCAGCTTCATCATGTCTTCGAAAGTAAAGGGGTGCTTGGCTTGAGAGAAGGCGGGAAGAGAAAAAAGAAGAACGAGAAGAAAAGCAAGACGGCGCATGGTTTGCCTCCGCGGAACAAAAGAGTGTAGCACCGAGGTCAGAGGTTAGAGGTCAGATTGCAGAGGTAAAAGCTTGGGGTTGCAGTGCTTGTTTCACCTCTGCAATCCGACCTCTAACCTCTGCAATCGCCTTATCCCAGTTCTTCCAGCATGGCCGTCATCTCGGATTGGGCGTGCGCGTTGCCGGTGCGGCGCGCGCAGGAGATGCCATCCACCAGCCATCGCTTGGCCTCATCGACGCGGCTCGCGCTGGTCAGCGTCTGCGCTGCCATGAAGTATGCGGGTGTGTAATCCGGATTTTTCCCGATCAGCGTTTTAAATTCCTGAAGCGCCTGCTCGATTTGTCCGGCCTTCGAGTACTCCAGCGCCAGCCCATAGCGCGCAAACGAATCCTCGGGATTCGCGGTAAGAATTTCGCTCAACATGGCAATGCGGTCCATAAGGAAGGTCTCAGGTGTCAGGTCTCAGCTAAAAGCCAATGGCCAAAAGCCAAAAGCCGATTCATGATCCTCCATTCATATCACGGCGCGCGTTACAATAGCTTTTTCCGAGGGACCGACTTGGCTTGCCCATTTTTTGTGCCGCGGGAAATCGTGAACGACGGCTCCTGGCCGCATCCTTCGCGTCTGCCACTGGGAGCGGGATGGACGGGAAACTGCCGCGCCTCAGGGCAGGAACTAACGGCGTCCGATGCGCACATACTGGAATTCTGCAACCTTGGTTACGCAACCGCCTGTCCGCATCTTCCGCGACGCCGTGACTGGGATGCAGTTCGCTTCTCGGTTGCCCATGTTAGCCGGGAGCGGGTCACGATCTGCTTTGTCTGCGAGTTAGACCACGCTCCGATCGAACATGGGAAATTGACCTTCGACCTGGCGAGCGAGGTTTGGCTCAACGCACACCCGGACCCGCGCGTGCTCAGACTCGCAACCTGCTATCTCCAGACATATCGCGTCCGGCAGAGCGCTGTTCTTGTCTAACAGTCTATGAACGACAACGACAAAGCGAAGTTAACCCGCCCCCGGCCGGTGCGCGAATCGATCTCTGAAATGGCCGAGCTCGTTCTGCCCAACGATGCCAATCCGCTGAACGCGCTTCTTGGCGGACGCCTCATGCACTGGATCGACCTCGCCGGCGCCATGGCCGCCCACCGCCACTCGCGCCAGTACGTGGTGACGGCTTCCATTGATCATCTGGACTTTCTCGTGCCCGTTCGGGTCGGAGATTTCGTAATCCTGCGCTCGTCGGTCAATCGCGTCTTCCACACTTCGATGGAGGTGGGCGTGAAGGTCTGGGTGGAGTATTATCGCTCCGGAGAGAACCGACACGTCAGCTCCGCCTATCTGACCTTTGTTGCCGTAGATGCTGCCGGAAATCACATGGCGGTTCCGCCCGTCGTCCCCGAGACCGAAGATGAAAAGCGTCGCTACGATGGTGCCGCACGCCGCCGGGAGATACGTCGTGCGGAATCGACGCGCAGAAGAGAGGTTCGGAGTTAGGCATTATTGCTTTTGAACTAATCGAGAACTTATGCAGCATTGCTGCTAAGCTGGATGGCTCAAAGCTGAGACCTTAGCAACTGAGACCCGAGACCCTGCTTATGGACAGTGCACTTTTCGTTCACCGCCTTCACTTCGCCTTCACCGCTACGTTTCACTATCTCTTCCCGCAGCTCACCATGGGTCTCGCGCTGCTGATCGTCGTGCTCAAGACGATCGGCTTGCGGCGCAACGATCCCGTATATCACGAGGCGGCCCGCTTCTGGGGAAAGATTTTTGGCATCAATTTCGTTCTAGGTGTTGTTACCGGCATCCCGATGGAATTCCAGTTCGGCACTAACTGGTCGATCTTTTCGCGATTCGCGGGCGGTGTCATCGGCCAGACACTGGCCATGGAAGGCATGTTTGCCTTCTTCCTCGAATCGGCGTTTCTCGGATTATTCCTCTACGGAGAGAAGCGGTTGAGCCCGAAAGCGCACTGGCTGTCGGCCGTCGCAGTTTTTGTGGGTTCGTGGTTGTCGGGTTATTTCATCATCGCCACGAATGCTTTCATGCAGCATCCCGTCGGCTATTTCACGGCTTCAGACGGGAGCTTGCAGCTCGCGAATTTTTGGGATTTCGTGCTGAATCCCTGGGCCGGGTGGCAATACGCGCACAACATGAGCGGGGCGGCGATCACCGGCGCGTTCATCATGACGTCGGTGGGCGCGTTCTATCTGCTCTCCGGCAAGTGGACCGCGCACGCCCGCATCTTCGTCAAGGCCGGCGTGATCGCAGGTTGCCTGTTCAGCGTTCTGCAGATTTTTCCGACCGGCGACAGACAAGGCAAAATGGTCGCCGACCTGCAACCCGTGACTCTGGCGGCAATGGAGGGATTGTTTCAGGGCCAGCCCGGCGCGCCGCTGGTTATCGTAGGTCAGCCCAACGAGCAGCAAGGCAAGATCGATAACCCGATTGAAGTTCCGAAAATGTTGAGCATGCTGACTTACAAACGCTGGAATGCCAACGTCCGCGGACTCGACGCTTTCCCCAAACAAGACTGGCCGGGCAACATCCCATTGCTTTATTACAGCTACCACATCATGGTTGGCCTGGGGACGTTCTTCGTCGCCGTCATGGCCGTGGCATTGTTCCTGCTGTGGCGCGGCAGACTCTTTGACGCCCGGTGGATGCTCTGGATCCTGATGCTCGCAGCGCCTTTTCCCTATATCGCCAATACCGCCGGCTGGATGACCGCTGAGCTTGGCCGCCAGCCCTGGCTGGTCTATGGGCTGATGCGCACCGAAAACGGCTACTCCAAGGTCGTCTCGGCCGGTAACGCCATGTTCACTCTTTTGGGATTCATGGGCATTTACATGGTGCTGGGCATTCTGGGCCTGTTCCTGATTCGGCGCGAGATTGAGCACGGCCCTGTGAACCAATCCGCGTCCAATCTCCATCCGGCGACGGAGGCAAGGTGATTATGGCGAGCCTTTGGTTCTGGATTGTCGCAGCGATGATCGCAACCTATGTCGTGCTCGACGGATTTGATCTTGGCGCGGGTGTGATTTATCTGATTGCGGCCAAAACCAACGAAGAACGACGACGGGTGCTGCGCGCCATCGGCCCGGTCTGGGATGGCAACGAAGTCTGGTTGCTCGCTGCTGGCGGCACACTCTACTTTGCATTTCCGCGACTCTACGCGTCGAGCTTCAGCGGGTTCTACCTGCCGCTGACCATTGTCCTGTGGCTGCTCATTCTGCGCGGCATCGGCATTGAGTTCCGCGCTCACATCGAAACCACGGTCTGGCAGGACTTCTTCGACGTGGTCTTCAGCATCTCCAGCATTCTGCTGGCTGTGTTTTTCGGGGCAGCGCTGGGCAACGTGGTGCGCGGAGTGCCTCTCGATTCAACCGGCTATTTCTTTGAGCCGCTCTGGACCAACTTCAAACTCGGGCCGCAGACGGGCATCCTGGATTGGTACACGGTACTCACCGGCGTGGTGGCGTTAGTGACCCTGGCCGCGCACGGTTCTTACTACGTCGCACTCAAAACCGACGAGGACCTCGGCCGCCGCGCCCGCGGCCTCGCCTTGCTCTGCTGGCCTGTGCAGTTTTTTCTGACCTGCATTTCTCTGGTTGCCACTTATTTCATCCGGCCCGAAATCATGGCGAACTACGGGAAGCACAAGATCGGGATACTGGTTCCGATCGTCGTTGCCGCCAGCCTGGCAATCATGCTCTGGGCCAATCCCAAGGGCAAAGAGAAACTCGCGTTCGTTGCCTCCAGCCTGTATATCACCGCCATGCTGGTGGGCGCGGCGTTTGCGCTCTATCCCGTTGTGCTGCCTGCCCGCAACCACCAATACGACCTCACCATCTACAACACCGCCGCCGGCAGTCACGGACTGAGCGTCGGCCTGGTTTGGTGGACGTTTGGCGCGGTGCTTGCGGTGGCCTATTTTGTGTTCGTCTACCGCATGTTTCGCGGCAAGGTGCAACTGGGAGAAGGGCACTACTAGAGAGCAGCTGTCAGCTGTCAGCTATCAGCTTTCAGGCCGGCCTCTCCAATGGTCGGCGGGCTAGTGCTGAAAACTGAAAGCTGACGGCTGATTGCTGCTTTTCCCTCCCGTATAATTAAAAGATGAGCGCTCATTCCCATCATCCCGGCCAGCAACAGCCCACCCCGCAACCTTTACCTGGCGTCAACGCCATCATCGCCGTCGGTTCCGGCAAGGGCGGAGTCGGCAAGACCACGCTCTCGGTTAATCTGGCCATCGCCCTCACTAAGATGGGCCACAAAGTAGGATTGCTCGACGGCGACGTTTACGGGCCCAACGTTCCGCTCATGCTCGGCACCAACGAGCAGCCCAAAGTGATGGCCGAAAATCAGATCGCGCCCATCAACTCGCATGGGCTCAAGGTCATCTCGGTCGGCTTCCTCAATCCTGGAGACAAGCCGCTCATTTGGCGCGGTCCCATGCTGCATTCGATCATCAAGCAGTTCCTGGGATCGGTGCAGTGGGGACAGCTTGACTATCTGGTGATTGACCTTCCTCCGGGAACCGGCGACGTTGCGCTCTCGCTGATTCAGACTGTGCCACTGACCGGCGCGATTGTGGTCTCTACGCCCTCCGACGTTGCGCTACAGGATGCGCGCAAGGCCATCGAGATGTTCCGCCAGATGAAGGTGGACATCGTCGGCATGGTCGAAAACATGAGCTACTTCGTCTGCCCACACTGCCAGCACGAAATCGACATCTTCTCGCGGGGCGGCGCGGAAAAGACGGCGAAACAGTTCGACATCGCCTTCCTCGGAAGCGTCGAGCTCGATCCTGAGATTCGCAAATCAGGCGACAGCGGTGCTCCGTCCGTGCTTCAGGGCGAGGACTCGCCTCATGCGAAGTCGCTGTTCGCGTTTGCCCGCAATGTGGCGGCGCGCGTGGAAGAGATCAAAGCCGGCAGTTCGGAAAGCGTGATTCAGATTCAGTAAGGCCCAAAATCGCTGAACCGCAGAGAACGCAGAGTTCGCGGAGGTTTTTATGACGGGCTTTCCCCTGCTTTCCGTCTCGATTCCTTCTAGTTACTAGATAGGTATTAACCCGTGACTTACGGGTACCCCCCCTCCCCCCGGTCTTTTGGAATCATAGGGTTAGGAGGAAAATCCCGCCAGGTCTTTGAGTTTAAAGGACTTATAGGTAAAGTATTCCAGAATCAACGACTTAGGTTGTCAAAGAGCGCTGAAAATGGTTTTGGGGCAGTTTCGAGGGCCGTCTTGGTGGACGGGCACACCTCGGAACTGCCCCAATCAGATCACTATTGTCGCGCACTGCGGAATTAGAAGTCTGTGATGACGGTCACTGGTTGTTTGTGATGAAAAAGGTCAGAGGCTCGGTATCCAGTCAAACAAGATCCCAAGATTGACACGACTGTGGAATCCCAGGTCTCGAAAAGCGCGAGACCTGGGGCACCCCCCGGATTTTTCCCTGTCAACATTTAAGGACAACTCGCGTTATACTCGCGCCGGAGATGTGGGCCACCCGCCAACTTATCGCATCGAAGGTAAACGTCAGTTCCGGGTGTTCCCGAGGAAACGACCGTAGCTACACCTAGCTGTTCACCTGCCCCTTGCAAGAAGCGCAAGGAGCGCGGCACGCTCCGGTGCTGGCCGCCGAGAGGCCCACTTTTCGAAAAGCGCGAAACGTGGGGCACCCCCGGTTTTTTCTCTGTCAACATTCAAGGACAACCAGCGTTATACTTACGCGCCGGTGAGGTGGGCCACCCGCCCTCTCAGGAAACTACATCTGCCTGCTGATTTGAAAGTAGCCCACAGAGTAACTAACTGGAAAACTTTTCCGGTGTGAGGTATGCTTTCCGTCGTTCCTATCCGGGCCCCTCTGGAGGTTGCCGTGACGGTCCGTAGATTCGTGCCAGTCGTTTCTGTGTGCCTCATTGTTGTGGCGTCTGTTGGCGCGTGGGCGCAGGGCGTTCAGCCTTATCCGGATGCATTCACTGACCAAAAGGTACATCCAAAGACTCCCATGGCCCCGCCACCCATCAACGCAGTGTTTCAGGACCCTGATTTCGGAGCCCTTATGGTCCGGGTAACCGATGAGAACACGAACCCGAAAGATCTCCACAGCTACTTCCGAAATCCCGTCAGCGAGACCACTGCCTGGAGCGCCGACGGCCGAAAATTCTTCTTAGTCGGCGAAGAAAGAAATGTCCTCGCATTTAGCTTCGAGACCTCTACTATGGTCATTAGCGCCCTGCCGGGAGCAGGAACTGGTGGAGGTTTCACCATTCCTCTGTATGCGCCACCAACATTCAGTTTTGTTGATCCCGATCTGGTGTATGGAACAATGGCAGGCGCGCCGCTCACGATCGCCACCTTTCGGTTCTCCACGGGTGCGGTAACGCCCCTGATCGACACCACTACATGCGGAATGCAACCGCCGCTGATGGCGGGTCTTCACGTCCACAGTAGTGATATCTCGATTTCAGCCGACGACAATCGTATCGAGATCAACGCGGGTGGAAACCAACCTGGCAACCGCATCTTCTCGATCGTGTACGACAAGGAACTTGGCTGCCGTTGGTACAACACTCAAACGGGGCAGATCGGAGGCAGTTGGGGACCAACGGGCCAGGCAGTAGTTCCTGAGAATTTCGAGATCAACCATGCCTACATTTCCGGCAGTGGGCAGTACATAAAGCTCGACGCGGGCCGCAAAGGCTACTACGTCTGGGATACAACGTCGCTCAATGTCCAGCCCTGTTACTCCCACGGCGGCCCCCATTGCAACGGCTATAATTCTCTCGGGTACGACACTCTAATCAATTCTGCCGGCTTCATCGACGAGATGAACACCCTCCGTCGGCCGCTCAGTGACCTTACAAACTTCATTCAACTCGTCAGCCCATTGCTGCCTCATCTCTGGGGGATGGACATCCACTTCACATGGAGCGGCGGGCACCTCAACAACAACGTTCCGGTGTGCGGTTCGGCCTACAGTTTCGACGGCCAAAACGAAGTTAAGCAGCCCTACGACGGCGAGATCTTCTGCATCGAGACGGATCTCGTCGTATCCTCCACCGTCTGGCGATTTGCTCACCACCGCGCCACATGGGACGACGAGTATTACTGGTCCGAACCGTTCGGCAATGTTTCTCTTGACGGGCGGTTCCTCTTGTTCTCGTCGAGCTGGGACGGGCAAGTCGGCACGAACAAGGATGGTGATCCGCGTTCCGATGTCTGGATCGTAAAACTCGACTAACGCGACCGATCTTGGGCGGGTGGCCCACATTCCCGGCGGGTAAGTATAACGCTCGTTGGTAAAGCGTTGACAGAAAATAGATGGGGTGCCCCACTTCTCGCGCTTTTCGAGAAGTGGGGCTCTCCACCGCGATTGCCTGGCTCGTTGCCCAATACTTTTTCATCACCGCTGGACGGTGTGCGCCGTCACCGCGCCCGCCTCCCCGCGCCGCTACTCTGTTGCCATGCCGCGGAATCTGAAGCGCTACTACGGCGCTGGACACCTGCATTTCATCACCTGCAGTTGTTATCGGCGGCAGCCGCTGCTCGGCACCGCGCGCCGTCGGGATCTGTTTCTCACCGTTCTCGAACAGGTACGCCGCCGCTATCAGTTCGTGGTGGCCGGCTACGTGGTCATGCCCGAGCACGTTCACCTGCTGATTGGCGAACCGCAGGAAAAAACTCCTTCGAAGGTCATGCAGGCCCTCAAACTCGGCTTTGCGCGCCGCGTCCTGGCGCGGGCGAGGCGACGACGCCACCCCGCCCAAGCCAGCCTCTTCGACCACGCCCCACAACACATCTGGCAGAAACGCTTCTACGATTTCAACGTGTGGACCGAACACAAACGCATCGAGAAACTGCGCTACATGCATCGCAATCCAGTGAAGCGTGGCTTGGTGGCGTCCCCGGAGTTATGGCGCTGGAGCAGCTTCCGCGCCTACGCCTTGGGCGAAGCGGGTCCGGTAAGAGTCAACGAGTGGGAAGTGCCCAAGATGAAGATTCG
>Ga0187865_1001167_pt1 | contig 31901 bp, 30 predicted proteins | sample June2016WEW_11_1_2_FD_132989 | JGI IMG/M metagenome (GOLD analysis project Ga0187865, IMG submission 132989) | Peatland microbial communities from SPRUCE experiment site at the Marcell Experimental Forest, Minnesota, USA - June2016WEW_11_100 | ecosystem: Environmental > Terrestrial > Soil >...
CATGCCGGCAGCACTCGACACGGGGCGACTGCCCAGACCGTCCCCCGCGAAGGAGGACGACACTCTGAGGATAACCCGCGTGCTGATTGAAACCGACAGCGGCTCTGCGGTTGTTTACACGGGGAAACCCTTTTCACTTGTGCTGGACTTTCGCACCTCCTCTCCCCTTCAGGATGTGATGGTCGGATACGCGGTGTACTCCAGCGATGGCGGGCTCCTCTTTGGCTGTAACAGTAACGACACCCACGGCCCGTTCCGGACGCTTGCGGCAGGGTCCTATTCTATTCGCTCCACGGTACCTGTAAATCCAATGAATCCCGGGCTTTACACACTGCATGTTGGTGCTCGTTGCGCCACTAAGGGCCTTGATTACCTCCCCAATGTTTTGACTTTTCGCGTTGAGTCCAGCGATACGCTCGAGTCGACGTGGCTAGACCTGCGCAACCTAGGTCTTGTGCGGGTTGAGCACTTCTATGATCCTTTGCTCTCTTTATCCGTGCCGCGGGAGAAGGCGACGTCGCATCGTACGCCTGAAAGATGACGGGCAGCGGAGGATTGAGACTTCTCTGTCGGCTCGCCGGGATGTCACCTGCCCGGCGTCTGACAGCAGTGGCCAAGAGAGCGCACTTTTGGTCTCGGACGTAAGCTAATTCCGGCTTGCCACCGGGAAGCGCGACTTCGGCGTGTAGACATGAGTATATTTACAAAACTTGAATACAGATATCACGTGTCTGGCGTTCGGGGTGTTATCGCGAGCGTGTTGCGCTATACGGCAAATCGTGTTGACCGCAAGCTGATATGCAACAACTCTGCGACAAAACAACCGAGCGACTTTATTACATGGGTTCGCCGCGCTGTCCCAGGGATGTTGGACGAGGGAAATGTCGACGCCATGGAATACGCGGTAGCGAACATGCCGCCTGGCAAGCCAATATTGGAAATCGGTTCATATTGTGGACTATCGACCGCTGTCTTGTCTTACTTGCTTGACAAGCGCTCGAAGACTACGCCGATTTATACTTGTGACAAATGGGAATTTGAAGAATACGGAGCGCGTCCCGCCGACTTGCCGTCCCTTACTCTTGATGCTTATCAAGCCTATGCGAGAAGCACATTTCTTCGCAGTATGCAGACTTTCGCGGCCAACAGACTACCTTATGCTATCGAGTGTTTGTCTGATGAGTTCTTTCGCCGCTGGTTTAAAAACGAGAAGACTGTCGATGTATTTGATCGCCCAGTAACTCTCGGGGGTAAGATCAGCTTTTGTTACATTGATGGGAATCATACGTACGAGTTTGCAAAACGAGATTTTGAGAATACGGATCGGGCGCTGGTTTCCGGGGGATTCATTCTTTTCGATGACTCTGCCGATGGTAGCTACTGGGAAGTAAATCGATTGACTCGTGAAATCGCTTCTGGGCATCAGTATGAATTGGTTTCAAGAAATCCCAATTACCTTTTCCGAAAGAAGTGAGACTGAACTGAACGGCACGTTTTCGGGGAGTGCGGCGGTTGCCAGGACCAGGTATTTACTGCCGTCGGCGGATTCAACCTGGGGCGGAGGGACAACGCAGAATGAGCCAACGTGTTGCACTGATTACCGGGGTAACAGGACAGGACGGCTCCTATCTTGCAGAACTCCTGTTGGAGAAGGGGTATCGCGTTTTCGGTTTGGTGCGGCAGTCGAGCGTATTCAACACGGCCCGAATTGAGCACCTTAATGAAAAGTTTGACACCTCTCGTTTGGCATTCCTCCGCGGCGATTTGACTGACGGAAGTTCTTTGGCCCGGTTGCTGAGGCTGATCAAACCCGACGAGATTTATCACTTGGCCGCCCAAAGCCACGTCATGGTGAGTTTCGAGATTCCCGAATACACCAGCGACGCCATTGCGTTGGGGATGATCCGGCTTGTCGAGGGTGTCCGCGAACTCGGGATTCAGCCGAGGATTTATAACGCTTCGAGCAGCGAAATGTTCGGCAACACCCCCCCTCCGCAAAATGAGGATTCACCGCTAGCGCCTCGAAGCCCCTATGCGGTGGCGAAGACATTTGCTCACCAAATTGCCGGAGTTTATCGCCAAGCTTACCGTATGCATATTTGTAATGGAATACTCTTCAATCATGAATCCCCCCGGCGCGGCGAAAGGTTCGTCACACGAAAAATCACCCGAGCCGTGGCACGCATCAAGCTGGGCCTGCAAGACGAGGTCTTACTGGGGAACCTCCAGGCTCGCCGGGACTGGGGTTATACCCCTGAGTATGTGGAAGCTATGTGGCTCATGCTTCAACAGGAACAGCCCGATGACTACGTTATTGCGACCGGCGAATCCCACTCGGTTCTGGAGTTCGTCGAAGAGGCTTTCGGCTACGCCGGGCTGGATTGGCGGCAGCATGTGAAAACCGCTGATCGCTATTTTCGTCCGCTGGAGGTTGACAACCTGCAAGGGGACTACGGGAAGGCCCGGAGCAAGCTGGGCTGGAAGCCTAGGACAACTTTTAAGCAGTTGGTGCGAATCATGGTAGATGCCGACCTCGAACGCGAAAGGGTATTACTGGAAGGCACAGCGGCCCATCCGAGTGCCGAGATCGCGGCCCGCTATTAGGTGGCATGTATGACAAAGGTCCTGGTGGTTGGTGGCGACGGCTTTTTGGGCCAACACGTCGTTCGTTCATTCGAGCGGCGTGGCTACTCGGTTGAGGTGCAGAGTCGCCGGACGGGTTTAGATGCCCGTGATGAAGCCGCGGTCAGAGCGTTCCTGGGATCATCGAAGCCTGACATACTTGTAAATTGTGCCGGGAATGTGGGTGGCATCGCACACACTTCGAAACACTTGGTTGCTGTTTACGAGGACAACCTGCTGATAGGTTTCAACCTTATTCGCGCTGCGGTTGGTTGCGGTGTGAAGAAATTCGTCAATCTCATGCCAAACTGCACTTATCCCGGAGCACTGGAAGCTTATAGTGAGGAGCGCTGGTGGGACGGCCCCCTCCATCCTACCGTGATGACGTATGCGATGCCCCGGAAGGCACTGTGGGTGCAATCGTGGGCATACCGTCAGGAACGCGAGTTCCGGTCAATTCATTTGGTGCTGCCGAACATGTACGGGCCCGGGGGCCATTTTGACGAATCAGCTCATGCGCTCGGGGCGCTCGTGCGCAAAGTGATGGAGGCAAAAGCCAACGGATCTTCAGAGATCGAAATCTGGGGAACGGGTCGGCCCGTCAGAGAGTGGCTCTACGTCGAAGACGCGGCTGAGGGCATCGTGTTAGCCGCCGAGCGCTATGACGATATCGAAATAATGAACCTCGGCCGTGGAGAAGGTTGTTCCATCCGTGAGCTGGCAGAGCTCATTGCGGATGTGGCGCGATGGTCGGGGGAGTTTTTCTACGATACAACGCGTCCGGACGGGGCACAATGCAAGATCCTTGACGTAAAGAAAATGAAGGCCGTTCTCCGATGGTCCCCACCCACGGGGTTGCGAGACGGAATAAGCAGAACCATCGAGTGGTTTAATGAAAACAAAGAGGCCACTAAGGACTTGGCGAGTTTCCGGGAGCGCTAAGAACAAAGATGCGTGAGTCCAAGCCTACGACGCAGATGACAAAACGATGGCCTGAGCAGATCGGGGTCGGTTGTTTGCAACTGACGCCAAAACAGAAGCAGTATGTCAACGAGGTTCTGGACAGCAACCGTCTGTCCTATGGCAAGTTCACCGCGGCCTTCGAAAGGAGGTTCGCAGAGGCACACCGTGTTAAGTACGCGGTGATGTGCAACAGCGGCACGAGCGCCTTGCGCCTTGCTGTTGCCTGCCTAAAGGAGACGGAACAATGGCAGGAAGGTGACGAGGTTCTGGTACCTGCCATAACCTTTATCGCGACATCCAACGTGGTGATCAGCCACGGTCTCAAACCCATATTTGTCGATGTGGACCCGCGCACCTACAACATCGATCCCTTGCAGATCGAGCGGCACATTACCAAGCGCACTCGAGCCATAATGCCAGTCCACCTGTTTGGCCAACCTTGTGAGATGGGGCCAATTCTGGAATTGGCGCGCCAGCGCCAGCTCCGCCTCGTCGAAGATTCATGTGAAACCATGTTTGCTTGCTACAAGGGCAGCCCCGTGGGTTCGTTTGGGGATATGGCGTGCTTTTCAACCTATGTAGCCCACCTCCTGACGACGGGGGTTGGTGGACTGGCGGTCACGAACCACGGTGAATACGCGGTCATCTTAAAGAGCCTTATGAATCACGGGCGAGACTCTATCTACCTCAAGATTGATGACGACCGCGTTGACAACAATTCTCAGCTCTTTGACATTGTGGAACGACGTTTCCGGTTCGTCCGTCTTGGTTACAGCTACCGCGCAACCGAGATGGAGGCCGCATTGGGATTGGGCCAAATGGAAATCAAGGATGAGATATTGCGGGCCCGCGCGGACAATGCACGTCACTTAATTAAGGGGTTATCCCCATGGGCTGAGCGAATTCAACTCCCCTGGTACCCGGACTACGTCGAGCACGCGTTCATGATGTTTCCTGTCGTCATCAAAGACCCGTCCACTGCCAAAACTAGTCTGGTCCGCTTCCTTGAAGAAAATAACATTGAGACGCGAGATATGTTCCCTCTGCTGAATCAACCGATTTACCGAAAACTGTTCGGTGATCTGGAGGATGAATATCCGGTTGCGAAATGGATTAACCAAAACGGCTTTTACGTGGGGTGTCACCAGGGATTGGGCACGGCGGAACTCGACTACATGATTGAGAAGTTTGGAGAATTTTTTAGTCACTAGGATCACATTGTGAACGAGGAACGTTTTGGGATATTGCGAAACATCGTTGAGCGCTTTTTCCCCAAGGTCAAAGATCAAGAAAAAGGGGGCTACTTGACAACGGCTCACTTGCCATAGTAGATAAGATGAGATGGAAAAAAGAAATAAGCTATCCTTGCTCAAACTTGAGAAGATGAAGGAAGACAAGAAACCGGTTGCCTGGGTTACGGCGTACGATTTGCCTTTCGCTTATGTGGCCGAACAGGCTGGCATAGATATGATTTTAGTGGGTGATTCCGGAGGAATGGTCCAACTTGGGTATCAAACAACGAATCCGGTTACCATGGATGAGATGATTGTTTTGGCCCGAGCCGCAAGACGAGGCGCGCCCAATACTTTCCTGATCGGTGATATGCCTCAGGGCTCTTACGAGCCCTCCGGGCGGGAGGCGGTATTGAACGCGTTGCGGTTCGTCAAAGAGGCCGCCTGCGATGCCGTTAAGTGCGAGGGCGGCCGACGGATGGCTCGCCAGATCAGGGCAATGGTTGATGCCGGCATTCTCGTTATGGGGCATTTGGGGCTGACTCCTCAAAGCACTCAGTCCTTCGGCGGTTACAGGGTGCAAGGCAAAACGAAAGAAAGCTTTGGAAAGATCTTTGAAGATGTGGTAGCCCTGCTTGAGGCCGGCGTGTTTGCGATTTTGCTTGAAGCTATGCCTGCCGAACCCGCGGGGCAAATTGCTTCACAGTTTCACATTCCCATTTACGGGATCGGAGCCGGCCCGTATGTAGACGGCCAACTGGTCATCATGCACGACCTGATGGGTTTTTATCAGCCATTCAGGCCGTGGTTTGCGAAGTGCTACATTCCCGAAGTGACTGAAGAATTTGCCAAATACCTTTCTGGGATAAAAGATTTGCGCAAGAACGGTCGGGAACATCGCAGAGACGGTTTACTGGTCCTGGCTGAAATGGCCGTAGGCAGGTATATCTCAGACGTGAAATCCAAGAGATTTCCCGGCGCCGAGTTCGTTTATCCTCTGAAACCGGAAGAGCTGGAAGAACTTCAAACCTCAGAGCATTGGAAGGATCAAGTTTCAGCGTCTCTTTGAGGGAGGTTTTGGTTTTTGTCCTGCTGCTCGGAATTGGGAGGGTGCAACGAAGGCCTCTTCCGTTATCAAATTAGATAATATACGCACATACCAAAGAAAACTCTCTTTAATCGAATAGGTGGATGAGATGAAAGTTGCAGATTTTATTGTTAATTGTCTGGCGGATTATGGTATTGGGAAGGTCTTCGTGGTGTCGGGGTCTGCCAACTGCAATCTGCTGGATGCATTTACGAGAACAAAGAAGATTCAGTATGTAGCGATGATGCATGAGCAGGCCGCCGGTTTTGCGGCCGAGGGATACGCAAAGATCAGCGGCAAACCCGGCGTAGCGCTGGCAACAAGCGGGCCGGGCGGAATGAATCTGGTCACTCCCATTGGGAACTGTTTTTATGATTCGGTACCGTGTCTTTTTATAACGGGCCAGGTCAATTCTGGATTCTTACGTCCCGATCCCGCCATTAGACAGGTCGGTTTTCAGGAAGCAGATATAGTTTCCATCGTGGCTCCAATAACGAAGTACGCCAAGCTCATCTTGGCGCCACAGTCAGTCAAGTATGAGCTGCAAAAAGCCCTTACGCTTGCAAGCTCCGGTCGTCCGGGGCCGACTCTCCTCGATATACCCATGGATGTGCAAAAGAAAGAGATAGAACCAGAGAATATGGCTGGATTTGAGGGGGTATCTGCGGATCGGTCCTTTGATCTCGCGGAGGTTGATGAAAGGATTGATGACTATCTTTCCGACCTGCAGGGGTCAAAGCGGCCCGTGTTGCTTGTCGGCGGCGGGGTACGCCTAGCGGGCGCCGTCGAGGAATGTCGACGGCTCAGCGGCTTGCTTAAGGTTCCCGTTTTCCCGACCTGGAATGCTTTAGATACCGTGCCGTCGGACTTTGATTACTACGGAGGGAGGATCGGCACTTACGGAGGGCCCGGCAGAAACTTCGGCATTCAAAATTCGGATTTATTATTGGCGATGGGTTGCAGGTTTTCCGGGAGAATTACGGGGGGTAACGTAAAATCGTTTGCTCGCGCCGCAAGAAAATACGCTGTAGACATTGACAGGGCGCTTCTCGAAAGGAAGTGGCAACAAGTTGACATAGATGAGAACATTTATTGCGACGCCAAAGTGTTTTTGGAAAAATTAATAGAGAAAAGTTCGACGCGAACCCTGCCCGATTTTTCTTCTTGGCTGCGGAGAGTGCAGGAGTGGAGGGATAAATATGATCCGGTGAGGCAAGCGTACTACGAGCAAAATGAGCCCACGAACCCCTACGTTTTCATACGCTGCCTTTCCGACCTTATGAAGAAAGAGGACATTTTTGTTGGCGACTGCGGCGGCAACATAGTGGTGAGCAATCATGCGTTCAAGACAAAAGAGGGCCAAAGATACATCACAAATAACGGAAATTCGCCGATGGGTTTCTCTTTCGCCGGAGCGCTGGGCGCTTGGTTCGCGGCCACCCCGTACTCGCAGGTTGTCTGCGTAATTGGCGACGGCGGTTTCAATATGAACATCCAAGAGTTGCAGACCGCAAAGACGTACGGCATTTCCGTAAAGACGTTCATTATGAATAATCATTCCTATGGCATCATAAAGGCCTATCAGGACACCAATCTGGGGGGGCGGTACGTTGATTCTGACCCTGCGAGCGGGTATGCCGCGCCGGACTTCATAAGGATAAGCGATGCGTATGGGATTAAGACTTTCGCCGTACGCAGAAATGACGAAATTGAGCAGGTAGTTCGAAACGTACTGGCTTATGAAGGCCCTGCGGTGTGCGACGTGGATTGCGGTGGCTGGTACGATTATTCTCCGCGGATTTTTGGCTTTGGCACCCCGATTGAGGACATGTATCCTTATCTGCCGCGTGACGAATTCAGGTCAAATATGCTTATAGAGCCGTGGGAGGGATGGGAGAATCCCGAGATGCCGACTGACGTTTCTTCTAAGAAAGGCGCTATGGAATAAAGCGAACTGTCTTTTGTTGCTGCGGGAAGTCCAGTTTTAGATTTCGGTGAGCGGATGAATTAAATGAAATGAGAGCGGGGGGAGGGACCAACGGTTTTTGGTGTCAAGTTTGGACAGCCGTATGACGAACCCAAGGAGATAGAGCCGATAGAATCTATGCTTCTTTCGCGGCTTCCCTCAGAAAAAGTAGCCCGTGACGGGGCAGCCGGGAACCCGCGAAACGCGTTGCGCAAGATCGACAACTCTTTGTCGATACTCCACCCGAAGTAGCTGTCCGATCCTCGGTTCAGGATATTTGTATGCCTCGTGAGAACGCTGCCCAGGGTGTAAACGCCATTTTGCGAGAAGATTGCCTCCGGGTGCTCGACCGTGTGGACCTTCGCCCCCTACGAAACGGCCGCGTCCTGGTCACAGGGTCGAACGGACTATTGGGAAGATCCCTTATTTACGTACTGCACTTTGGAAACGAGCTCGGGGGGCTCAACTGCAAGGTCTACGGGATCAGCCGGCACGAACCTAATAGATATATGCGTCCCCTCAGGGCGGATCAAGACTTGGTGCTTCTCCAAGCAGACCTCGCCGAGCCGTTTAGTTTTGACGAAAAGGTCGATTACATCTTTCACGCTGCCGGCTACGCACAGCCTAAGCTCTTCTTGCAGGAAAAGCTCAAAACGATAAGCTTGAACGTCGAAACCGCAAAGGCCCTTCTCGAGTTGGCGCGCCTCCATGGCGCGCGATTGGTCTTCTTCAGTTCTGGCGACATATACGGGGAGATTCCCAGGACCATGGGTGCGGTACCCGAGACATATAATGGCAATCTGTGTCCGACAGCTCCGCGAAGCATTTACGGAGAAGCAAAGAGGCTCGGCGAGTCGATTTGTTCCATATACAGAAACGACTACAATGTGCAGGTATATATTACGAGAATATCCCACACCTACGGCCCCGGACTCGGGATTGACGATCACAGAGTGTTGGGGGATTTCATTCGGAAGGCCTTGCTGGATCGAGAGATTCGCATGCTTGACCAGGGCGATAGCATCAAGACATTCGGCTACATTTCCGACATCGTCGCCATGCTCTTCAAGGTCATGCTTGAGGGGAACAGCCTCGTCTACAATATCGGGGGCGTGGACACCATGACCATCCGGCAACTGGCGGAGGCTGTCGCAAAGCACTCCGGGAATGTTCGGGTGATTCTGCCAGAGGGAAAATCTTCTGAAGAGCACATCGGGTCAGACCCAAAGTATTGCCAGCTTGACATCTCGAAATTCGTGAACGAATTCGGGCCCGTCGATTTTATGAGCTTTTCAGAAGGGATTAGGCGGACCATCGAATGGAACAAGCTGGAGTTCGGGTACGGAACATCAGATCGAACCGAGGCTCCGGACGGTTGAACTGATGCGAGGAGCGGCGGAAAGCCTGGGTTGGCGAATTCGAGCGGGAAGTTAGTATCGATGGTTACGCCCGCTTACGATCAAGGGCAGTGCCTCGAGGAGTGTATCCGCTCCCTCTACCACCACGAGATTTCGACATCCTGCTCAATCATTCGCTCAGTGGGTCGACGGGAAAGAATGTCGAAGAGTACGGCCTCAAGTATGCTCCGCTGAAGGTGGATGGCCAGTCAAGAGAAGGCAAACGATCTGCACCTTCCCAATCGGAAAGGCTCTGCAAATATGGAATTCAGTCCACTGGTCAGTGTAATCACCCCGGTTCTCAATGGGAGAAAGTACCTGGAGAAGTGTATTGAAAGTGTCTTGAGTCAGAGCTACCCCCACGTCGAACACGTGTTTGTGGACGGAGGTTCATCCGACGGGACACTCGACATCCTAAAGCGTTACAACCAGAGCTATCCCCAGAGAGTCAGATTTATAACCGGAACTGACAAAACCCCTGAAGACGCATGGAACAAAGGTCTCCTCCTCTCCAAGGGAGATATTTTGGGATGGTTGGGTTCCGACGATACCTACACTCCCGACGCGCTTCGCACCGTGGTCGAGTTCTTCACACTAAACCCCGACGCATCCTTTGTCTTCGGCATCTGTGACGTCATAGACCAGAATGATCAACTCATGGGTCAGTCGGGGACGGAGGATTTCGATCTGGAGGAAATGCTCGATTATGGATGTAGGGTCCCTACCTGCTCAGCTTTCTATAAGCGAGAAGTTATCGCGCAAGTAGGTTTGTTGGACACGAGTTTTTTGCCGGGTGACTTTGATTATTGGATACGCGTGGGAAAGGTCTTTCGTCTGTACCGCATTGAGAAAGTGCTGTCAAAATTCAGAATACACCCGGGGAGCATCAGCGGTTCGAAGGGTATCGAAAGAAAGTACGCGTATATTATGTACAAAACGAGCAGAAGGCACGGCGGGCGGATCTTCTCGCGGCATTTCAAACGGTATCGCATAATGCCAGTCGTCGAATTTCTCCGTCCTGTGTTCGGGCGCTTCTACCCCCGGATCAGGCGTCTCATCCATTGGTCGTGGTAATGATACGAAAGCTCGCATCGAGGCTTCTGGGCGAAAACGTCGTGAGGTCAGCTCCCATTGTCAGGGGAGTGGCGCTCAGCTACGGGAATCATTTCGTCTCCATCGTTTCTTGCGCGGGGTCGCGAAGAACGGGGCTCCATGCTGAGGAAAGGACACAGCGATGAGGAAACAACTTCGGAGGGCTGCGGCCCGTTTGATAACCTATAGCTATCGTTTCAGAATTCTGGGACCGTTCATTTGGAAGCACATTACCCAGCCCCTTGAGCTTCAGTGGCACGTCGGCGACGCTTCTCGTCCGGCTTCGGAGCAGTACTGGAAAGAAGTCGCGAACTTATTCGAATACTTTGGATTCCGGGCTGACCAATTCGCCAACAAAGTGATTGTAGACATTGGCGCTGGGAGCAACCCGGCAACGACTTTCTTTCAAGATGCAAAGATTATCGCGATTGAGCCCCTGGCCGACCGTTACCTGAAGGAAATTCCCGCCTGCGGACTGCGCCAGGCACATAAGATCTATTCCTGCCCCGCCGAAACCCGCCTTGAGGAGCTAAAATCGGCAGCGGACTTCGTGATCAGCATCAATGTCCTGGACCATGCCTTGGGATTTGATACCATTGTTGAAAACATCAATTACTACCTGAAACCGGGGTCGACTGCCTTCTTATCGTTCGATAGCCACGATTACATCGACATCATGCATCCTACGATCCTGAATGAGGAAAAGTGCAAGAAAAGCTTTGAATCTGTCGGCTTGTCCATCACGAAGGTATCACGCGGCCTGGGCCCCCCAGGCTCACGTCCCTTGGCATGTCCCGGGGGTTTCAAGTACGGTCATGGGGAGGCCATGAACTTCTGGCTCACCAAACCCGACGCCGGATGAGCCGTTGAGTTTCCGGATGGCTGCTGGCGAGTGGCTGCTGGAAATAGGGTCAGGGTCCTTTGGCCTTGGGACCCAAGCATCGTTGATGGGCGGAGAAGCTGGGGCGCGGCTGGCAAAAGGCAATTTGGCCGGGAATGCAGCAGGCCTTGAGATGACCGCTGTTTCAAACACAATGACTCCTCCGTTCGTCTCGGTGGTGATGAGCGTCTTCAATGGCGAGCGTTTCTTGCGCGAAGCCATCGAGAGCATTCTTTCGCAAACTTTCCGCGACTTCGAGTTCATCATCATCAACGACGGCTCGACCGACGGCACTGCTGCGATGCTTGATTCCTACGCCAGAAGCGATCCCCGCGTTCGCGTTTACCAGCAGGAGAACAAAGGGTTGATTGAGTCTCTAAACCGCGGATGCGGGCTGGCGCGGGGCAAATACCTCGCACGGATGGACGCCGACGATATCGCCGTCAGGGATCGCCTGATGTGGCATGTCGAATTCATGGAGAGACATGCTGACATAGGCGTTGTCGGCGGCGCGATGGAGCTCATCGATAGTGCTGGTAGGGCGTGGCACTGCATTCACTACCCGGTCGAGAACGAGGAGATCAAGAGCGCTCTTCTGCTGTATTCTCCTTTCCCGCACAACGCGGTGGTGATTCGAAAGGAAGCTTTTTTATCTGTCGGTGGGTACAGAAGGCTCTTCGTCGACGCCGAAGACTGTGACTTGTGGCTAAGGATTGCCCAGCGGTGGCGGCTGGCCAACCTCGAGGCAGTGGTGGTCAAATATAGGATTCACCCGGATCAGGTATCATACCGGAAGCTGAGACAGCAAACCCTCTCCGCACTTGCGGCCCGCGCCTTTGCCTCGTTAAGGGCGGACGGGAGCCCCGAGCCGGTCATTTCGGATGAGAGGATCACACCTGAAGTGCTGGTGCGGCTGGGCGTGAACCAGGCCACCCAGCAGCGCGCTCTTGTAGGGATCTATGCTTTCTGGATTGGATTGATGTCACGAGCCTCTCAGGACGATGCAGTCCTACGGTTATTTGAAGAATTGATCGATCTGTCAAGGCCCGGCCCGGTCGATAGATATGCCCTTTCATATGCAATGCTTTCGGCAGCTCGGACTCACTACCGGCGGGGAAGCCCCGTTCGGGCTCTGGTCTATGTGGGACGGGCGCTTCTGGCTCGCCCGGTCATTGCGGGACGCCCTCTGAAGCGGGCGTTGAACTCCTTTTTTCGCCGATTCAAAGGCGAGGAAGGCAGAGCATGAGAGTGGTGCACGTCAACCACGGCTCGACCGACGGCACCGCTTCGATCGTTGATTCCTACCAGAGAACCGAACCGGGGGTACGAGTTTACCACCAGGAAAACCGGGGGTTGCTATGGCACCTCAATTGAGCGTCATCGTTCCCACTTATAACCGCAGAGAAATCCTGTTGAAGACACTGGAAGCCTATAAACGGCAAACTGCGGCAGATGAAATGCTGGAAGTTATTGTTGTCGACGATGGGTCGACGGACGGAACTGGGGAAGCGGTTGCACAAGCTGCTCTCTCCTCACCGTTTCCCATCCGGCTGCTTCGTCAAGATAATCGAGGATTGGCCACAGCACGAAACCTCGGAATTCGGAGTGCGAAGGGTGAGCTTATTCTTTTTGGCGACGACGACATTATTCCCACTCCGACGTTTGTGGCCGAACACGCGGCGTGGCACAGAAAATACCCCGCTCCCTCCGTTGCCATCTTGGGGCACGTCGCGTGGTCTCCCGACGTAAACCCGACGCCTTTCATGGAATGGTTGGGACGGGATGGGGTGCTCTTCGGTTTCGGTCATCTTTCGCCAGGAAGTGAGGTGGAATTTGCCGTCTTTTGCAACACCAGCGTGAAAAAAAGCTTTCTGCTCGAGCATGGTATGTTTGATGAGGACTTCCGCGGCTACGGTTGGGAGGACGTAGAACTGGGTTACCGGTTGATGAAAAAGGGATTCCGTCTCCTCTACAACAGTGACGCGATCGGGCACCACTACAAGCACATGTCCTTCGCCGACGTCTGCCGCCGCGCAGAGTTGGTCTGCGCGGCGAGTGCGCTCCTCGAGACTAAGGAAGCGGGTCGGCATATGAAAGAACGGGAGTCGCGTGGAGAAGCGCTTTCATGGAAGCGGAAATTGAAGAGGGCCGTGGCAAAGCTAGTCGCACCCTTCTTGGTACCACTGACCCCGCTTTTGGACACTCAGATCCGCTTACCCAGGGAGGTTTACCAGACACTGTACATGTACCACGTCTTGCCGAAGGCCCAAGCTAGGTTCAATAGCAGCAAACCCCAACACGAGCATGCCAAGGGGATCTGAGCATCGTTGATGAGCGGAGAAGCTGGGCCGGCATTTTACACTGCTGCTTATCTGCGCCGCCCATAAGCCTCCGGGACCTGTCGGAGACGGACGTCTTTTATGTGTCCCGAGCATGAAGTTACCGCCATGCTTTCGCCTCCCCGGGATCCTCAAGCCTTGGCCCGAAATATCACTCGCCTGCTCGACGACGATGGTTTAAGGCAGCGGCTCTCGGCGAATTGTTACAGGGTCATCGCCTCCGAGAACAGATGGGTGCTAGAAGCGTGGAGGTGGTGAGGAGTTTCTGGTCATTGGAGCAAGCGGGCGCGCGGCTGGCCTCACATTTGAATCGCGCGGCGGGTGCTGGGTCTGTCGCCGCCAATTGTGGAGTTATCCTGAAGGCACCGTAGGTCCTGGAGGGAAATGGAGTGCACTTGCACGCGTTGCCGATTCAAAATTCTTCGCCGCGAGTCGCGATCAGTATCCTGAATTGGAATGGCTGGCAGGATACCCTGGAATGCCTCCAGTCCGTCCGGCAGCTCGATTATCCCAACTACTTGATCGTGGTGGTTGACAACGGCTCAACGAACGATTCGGCGGAGAGGATCAAGGGCTGGGCGTCCGAGCATCTCGGTCCGGGGCATGCCTTGGTCGAATACCTGGAGGAGACCGCCATTCGGGGTGGGGACGACCCGGCCGAGGCCGCCTTGGAAAACGCACCGTCGGCGAACCGGCTGGTCCTGGTCCGGAATAAGGATAACCTGGGTTTCACGGGAGGAAACAACGTTGCCATCCAGTACGCACTCCGACGCAAGATTCCCACGGACTACGTCTTCCTGTTGAATAACGATACCTGGCTCGAGCCCGACTGCGTGGAGCAGCTAGTTGCCGTTCATCGCCAGACGGGAGCCGGCATTGTCGGCGCCGTGGTGCTGGATGGAACCGATCACCAAGTCGATTTCGCGGGCAGAACCACCCTCGTGCGGAATTTTTTCAGCCCCTACGTAAACTGGCACCTTCCTCCTCCGGCCAACGGCGAAGATTCCTGGACGTCCGAGACCGTCTTTGGAACCGCCCTGATGATAAGTACGCCGGCATTGGAGGCGGTTCGCAAGCTCACCGGTGAATACATGGATAGCGCCATCTATCTCTACGGTGATGAAACGTCACTGTGCTCGAACGCCCTTAGGGCCGGATATGAAACCAGGGTGGCCAGACGCGCGGTGGTTTATCACCGCAATGGGAAAAGTTCCGGGGGGGGTCCCAACCCCCTGGCGTCCTATTATTGCCACCGGAATTTGATCCGCATGGCAGGTGAGTTTCTTCCTCTGCATTGGTGGATTTTGTTTCAGTTGGTGCAATTGCCGACCTGCACAGCCCGCGCGGCGAAGCGGCTGCTGTCCGGAAGACCTCGTGTCGCCTGGGCCATCGTCTTAGGTCTGATCGACGGCTATCAAGGGGTCGGCGGAAAATGGAAGCACCACGACCAAGAAGCCCAGAGACTTCGGGCCAGAACTTCCAACCCTCTGCCGCCAACCGGCTCGTGAAAGACTTCGAAGGAGTCGGTAAATTGCTTCGGGGAAGGGGAGACGAGTTTTTGGCGCATGACCTGAGCCCACATTTCCATCACTTCAATATTGCGCAGCGAGCCGCAAAAGCGCTATGTTGGCAAGGATTCCCGGAAACATCACGGGCAGGACGATCGGAGAAAAAAGTATGCGGGTGTTAGTGACGGGCGGTGCGGGCTACATCGGGAGTCACACCGCCAAGGCGTTAGCGAAGGCCGGACACGAACCTCTGGTGCTAGACAATCTCAGCGCCGGGCATCGCTGGGCGGTGAAGTGGGGCCCTCTTCTTGACTGGGACCTTGCGGATACGGAAATGCTTCCCCAGTTCCTGGAAAAAGAGCACGTGGAAGCCGTCCTGCACTTTGCCGCGAGTTTGCTGGTAGGCGAATCCATGCAGGAGCCCAGAAAATACTTTTGGAACAACGTCGTCAACACCCTGCGCCTGTTGGATGCCATGCTGGAGGCAGGAGTGAAGCGGATCGTTTTCTCTTCCTCCGCGGCAACCTACGGCAATTCCCAGAAGGTCCCGATTCCGGAGGATCATCCCAAAGAACCGGTGAATCCCTACGGCGAAACCAAGCTGGCGATGGAGCGCGCCCTCCAGTGGTACGGGAATGCTTATGATTTAAGATGGGTCGCGTTGCGATATTTCAATGCGGCGGGAGCGGATCCGGACGGCGAGTTAGGCGAAAGCCACCACCCGGAAGCCCACCTGATTGCCTTGGCCATCCAGGCCGCGCTTGGGCAGCGGCCCCACGTCGAGATCTACGGCACGGATTATCCTACCCCCGACGGCACCGCCATCCGCGACTACATTCACGTCACGGATTTGGCCGACGCCCACGTGCGGGCGCTGGAATACCTTGCCGAGGGCGGCGAAAGCCGCGCGCTAAACCTGGGTACAGGCCAAGGGTACTCGGTGCGCGAAGTCATCAATGCCGTGGGGAAAATATCTCCCCACGAGGTACCCTTTCGCGAGGGGCCGCGCCGTGCGGGCGACCCACCGGTGTTGGTAGCCGATGCGAGCCATGCCGGTAAGGCTCTGGGTTGGAAACCGCAGCATTCCAGACTGGAAGCCATCATTCAGGATGCTTGGAATTGGCATTCGACAGCGAATCGAGAAAAGTAGCCCTCCGGCGCAGTGGCCGTGAGTCCCTGGCGGGAGGAACCGCCTGAAAACTCTCCTCCGATTGGAAGCGCGGGTAGCTCACGGCGGCGCTTACTCTCATCCGGCATGATGACTTACCGGCTAAGGACTGAGCTTGCGCCAATTTTCAGGGTGGCGTCGGCAGGTTACGGAACCTTGTTGGCGAGCGAAGGTTAAGGTGACCCCAGGCTTTTCGTGAACTCCATCACCACCGAATGCCGACCTCCAAACTGGAGCGTAGGTAACTAGTTATGGGTATATACTGGCACGAAGCGAAAGCTTTAATCGAACTTTACCGGGCCCAAGGTCCCCTGGGAAGGACTGCCACGCTTGGTCGGCAAGTTTTCTACACCTATCGTAGTCAGCTAGCGTCATTGCTGAAGGGCCTGGCGGGGGGGGCGGAGTTTATCGCGGCGTTGCCGAAAAAGGGCCTCCCCCCCTCGGCGGATACATTCTTCATGCTTCTGGGGGCGACGGAAGTGGTCAGTTTCGACAACTCGGAATATGAAGGTGCGTCGGTCGTACACGATATGAATGTCCCGCTACCGCAGCAATATCGGGACTCATTCGATTTTGTCTATGACGGTGGCACGCTAGAACACATCTTTAATTTTCCCCAAGCCATCAGGAATTGCATGGACTTGTTGAAGGTGGGGGGAACATTTGTCACTTCAACCCCTGCCAACAATTTTATGGGACACGGTTTTTATCAGTTCAGCCCGGAACTTTTCTTCCGGTTATTCTGTCCAGAAAACGGGTTTCATTTAGGGCGGAGCTTGGCTTATGAATGCGAAATGGGAGGGGCTTGGTATGAAATGGAAGACCCCAAGAACCTCCGCCGACGGGTGGAATTGCTGGCCACAGGGGCGCGGATTCAACTGTGGATTGAGGCCCGAAAAGTGGCAGCCCAACTTGGTGAGTTGCCCTTGTTGCCCCAGCAGAGTGACTATGCCGCCCAGTGGGAGAGTCATGCTACCCAACTAGCCGGAGCGACACCTCTACACAAGTCATTCCGGCAAACCTTGCGAGTTTACGGAGAGGATTATTGCCCTGGTCTGGTCGATTATTTTCGGCGGGTAAGAGATAAGCGGCGGCTCAGATCTTGTCAACGGAGAGGTTTGCGGTCCGACCCCCGGGCCTATAAGCAAATCGCTTGAATGTCCAGCCAAAATGATGGGGGTAGCATTGGGGAATGGCCCACAAAGGCAACCAAATGCGCCGGTTCATGGGGAGGACGAGGGGTACCGTCCTCGAACGTCAGTCCTTCGCCGGCGGCTTTCCGTGGGCGAGAAATTCCCCGGAGTGGAGTGGCTCAGACCACGGGTTCAAAACGCAAAATCGCCTGCGGCCTTTCGCCCGCCCTAAGGGGCGTTATCACATTTACAAGCTCGTGGGTGGCGGTCCGCGCCAGGAGGTACAGTGATGTCGCAAGACGCTAGTCTGCTTCTCGGTGTTGTCATTCCCACTCACCAACGTGCCAACATGCTTTCCAAAGTGTTGGCCGCACTGGCGGTGCAAACCTTTCCTGCCAACCAATTTGAAGTGATCGTCGTGATGGATGGGTCCGACGGGGCAACGGAACTCATGCTGCGGAAAAGCTCTTTTCCTTTCCGCCTATGTTGGTTTACCCAGCCACACCAGGGAGCACCCGCCGCCAGAAATCTCGGTGTCGCGTCAGCAGGGGCGGACGTTCTGGTGTTCATCGACGATGACATCGTGGCAACGCCGGGGTTTCTCCAAGCCCACTACGCGGTTCACCAACAAGAGTCAGGGGTAGTGGTTCTCGGCGCCCTGAAGCCTCCCCCGGATTCCCCCGGCGGGTTTGTCGATGTGGCGGTTGATTGGACCCAGGGATATTTTGACCGATGCTCGAAACCGGATTACCAGGTGGGTGGTAAGGACCTTGTAAACCCAAACTTCTCGGCAAAGAAAAAGGACGTCCTGAGCGCCGGAGGGTGGGATGAGACATTTGAAGGATACGGCGGCCCTGATGACCGCGACCTCGGTCTCCGCTTCGAACGGATGGGGATGCGTTTCCGCTTTGAGGTACAAGCTCTGGGCTACCACCATCAAACCAAGGGCTGGGCAGGCGTATTAAGGGACGTGCGCCAGAACGGCCGGACCCTCCACCATTATGTGGAGAAGCACCCTGAGGATCTGAAACTCGTATACTGGGCGGCTTCCAATGCCCGGAGGCGGTTTCTCTTCCGCGCCATCAGGGCTTGTCCGGAACTCGTCTTTAGGGCTCTGAACGCGTTTGCCCGGCTCACCGATCGCATCGTCGGCGGCGCGCGGCGTGGACGTGTGCTGGAGTCGCTGGTCAGACTGTCGGCAAACGCGGTATTTGTCCGCGGCATCTGGGAACAACCTGATTCCGCAAGGAAGCTGTACGGTCTGCTGGTTGCACAGTCGCGCGGCACCGTTGCACCCGGGACCCACATCGAGTGAGCCCCCAAGGGCGGCGAAGGGATAGAACGGATGGAAGAAAGAGCGGAACGTAATGTCGCACCAAGCTCCCCATCTTCACCGAGTGTGGGGATTTGCGTCCTTAACTGGAATGGCTGGCGCGACACTCTGGAATGTATTGAGTCGCTCCGCCAACAGGATTACCCCCATTTCGTTACCGTCGTTCTGGATAATCATTCGCTGAATGACTCGGTGGAGCAAATCCGCACCTGGGCGAAAGCCAATCTCCCCGAACCCTCGGGATTTGTCGATTACCCGGGAAAAGTTGCCCGCCGGGGAGGTGAGGAGCGCCAGGAATCTCTTCTCGAAGGAGCAAAATCGCCCGACCGCTTGGTTCTGATCTGCAATGAGGAAAATACGGGCTTCACCGGCGGGTGCAATGCGGTGATCGATTATGCGCTGCGCAGGAAATTTCCCCTGGATTACGTCTTCCTGCTCAACAACGATGCGACGTTAGAGCCGGATTGCCTGACCCGCCTGATGGCGGTCGCAAAAGAGAGCGGGGCGGGGATCATCGGAGCCGTGATGTTCGATGAATCGGGAAAGGAACCGGTTTTTAGCGGCAGAATCTCCATGAAGCGTCAATTCTTTTATCCCTTGGTGAATTGGCAACTGCCCCCCCCGGCGACGGACAAGGAATTCTGGCCGTCCGATTGCGCCCATGGTGGGGCGATGGTGATTCGGGCCGATGTGCTACGGGCCGTCCAGGCGGCAACCGGCAACTACCTCCGGGAAGGTCTGTTCATGTACAACGAAGGTGCGGAATTTCAGCATCATGCGGCGCACTTAGGCCATCACGCCGTGGTGGCAAAAAACGCCGTCGTCTATCATAAGAACGCGCGCAGTTCCGGCGGAACGGAAAACCCCATCGCCTATTACTATACGGAGCGCAGCCGACTCCTGGTGGCCAATGTGGTGCTACCCCTCGGCTGGAAGGTACTGTTTCATCTGGTCAATGTGCCCCTGGTTTCAGCAAGAATCCTGAAGAATGTCATCCGCCGAAAGAGGGTGGCCGCGCAAGCCATCATGGAAGGCCTGGTGGATGGTTACCGGGGACGGGAAGGGAAGTGGCGACGGCATGACCAACGATTGAGGAAGGGCTATTAGGGAATGTCAAGAAAAGCACGGGTTGCCGTCGTACACCCCGGACTGGGGTTGGGAGGCTCCGAGGCGCCCGCCCTGTGGACAATCGCCGCTCTGAAACAGGAGTACGACGTCACCTTGATCTCGATGGGTGATGTCGATCTGGATCGGCTGAATGCCTATTATGGAACGAATCTCGCCCCGGAAGATTTCTCCGTTCAACGCGCCCCCCTACCGGTGGGGTTATGGAACACGACGAAATTCGCCGGCTTGAAGGGCCGCTTCCTCCAGCGTTACGTCCGGCGTATCGCGCCGGAATTTGATGTCCTGATCAATGCTTACGGCCTTATCGATTTTGGCCGGCCCGCCATCCTGATGATTGCCGATTTTTCCTTTGTCGAGGAATGGCGTTTTTCCCTTCATCCGGGGGTCGCAAGCTGGAAGAAGTGGTGGTATGGGCCTTCCCCGATCCGCCATTTGTACCTGGCTCTCTGTGACTGGATCTCCCCCGTCAGTCCGGAGGTTTGGAAGCGGAGCGTGGTACTGGCCAATTCGGATTGGACCGCCGGCCTCATGCGGGAGAAGTACGGGATCGAGTCGCGAACCGTGTACCCGCCGGTGGAAGGCGATTTTCCCCCCATGCCCTTTTCTGACCGCGAGAAGGGTTTTGTCTGCCTGGGGAGAATCTCACCGGAAAAGCGGGTGGATGCCATCATCGAGATTCTCTCCCGCGTGCGCGAGAGAGGGCACAACGTTCACCTGCACATCCTGGGAGGGTTCGATGATTCGCCTTACAGTGCGAGGGTGAAAAAACTTGCCCATCGAAACAAGGATTGGGTAATCCTCGAGGGCTGGGCCGTGGGACAAAGGAAGAAAGAGTTGCTCGCCGGCCATCGTTATGGAATCCACGGCCGGGAGAACGAACCCTTTGGAATTGCTGTAGGGGAGATGGTCAACGCCGGGTGTATCGTGTTTGTGCCCAACGGAGGAGGGCAGGTGGAGATCGTCGATCATCCTGCTCTGGTTTTCAAGGACGAAGCCGACGCCGTGGAAAAGATCGCGGCCGTCCTGACGAGTAATGCCGAGCAGGAGACCCTGCGCAATCACTTACGGCAGAGCGCTAACAGGTTTTCTACCGAAAGTTTCCAGGCCCAGATGCGGCAGGTCGTGGAGGACTTTCTCAAGGAACGAATTTGAGGTTGACGCCGTCGGCCTCTGCCCATGTGACAAGGAGAAAACATGCGCATCCTCGTCCTTTCACCCTATCTTCCTTGGCCCCTTTATGGGGGTAATATGCTTCGAATATACAACATCCTCCGGGAGTTGTCGCGGCGCGGACATGACATTGTCCTGCTGGCAGGTTATGAAGGTCCTCCCCTGCCGGACGATCATCCCGTTAAGATTCTCTGTCGAGAAGTGCGTTTCTACCGGCCTCCTGCCAGTGCGCGGCAGGCTCGGCCCGTTCTTGCAGCCTTGGCGTCAGTCCTCTCGCCACTGCCGTACACGGCGGCGAAGTTCGGCGGACGGACGGTTCGGGGGAGTATCCGAGAGATACTGGAGTCGGATCACTTCGACGTGATCCTCGCGAACTTCCCCTTTATGGCCTATCTCGTCTCACCTGATCTCGCCCGGCGGACGCCGGTGGTGTTGGACGAGCATGAGTCGGAAGGTCTGTTGTGGCGCCAGTACCTGCACCAAGGAGGGATCGCCAAGCGGGCTTTCGCCCTGTTGAATCTGGTCAAGTTGAGCTGGTTTCAGAAGGCTGTCGCGTCCCGCATCGCTGGCATGTTTTCAGCGTCCGAGCGCGAAGCGAGTATTGCGCGAACCTTCCTGCCCCGACGGGTGAAGTTATGGACGGTCCCCAATGGTGTGGACACGGATTTTGTTGCCCTCACCGCGCCGGCAAACCCAGACAATCACTCCATCATTCTTTGTGGTAGCTTTGGCGTCTACAGAAACTGTGAAGCAGCGATCTGGTTTGTACGGCAGGTTCTCCCGCGGGTCCGGGAAGCTATTCCCGACGTGGAGTTTTGGATCGTGGGGAGCAATCCCCCTCCTGAGGTCAGGCAACTCACGGAGTTCCCAGGGGTTCACGTGACCGGCACGGTGGAGGATGTACGGCCGTTTTATGCCCGCGCCGCTGTTTCCGTGGCGCCCTATCATCACGCCACAGGTGTTATGCTGAAGCTGTTCGAAGCCATGGCGACGGGAGTTCCTCTCGTGTCCACCTCGATTGGCTGCCAGGGTATGGATGCTCGGGATGGCGAACATCTCTTGGTTGCCGATACGGCAGAAGGTTTTGCCGAACGAGTTGTCGAGTTGCTGCGCAATCCAAAGCAACGAAGGGCGATAGGAGCTAGCGCGCGCAGCCTCATCGAGCGGGAATACTCCTGGACAAAGATTGTGAGCGATCTCGAACTGAAGCTCACCGAAGTTGTTCGGGAGCATCACGGCTCAAAGCTGGCGGAGGCTCCAAAGTAATGAGGTTACGGGAAGAGGCGATGGCGCGAGCGTTGCTTCCCTGGGGGCAGAGGTTTATGCTTCGACCTGCCGACCGCAAAGTTTTTTCGGCGCCTTCGCGGGTCTGGCGGCCTGACGCTGGGCCGATACCTGCACAATCGAAATCTCTCATTTCCACGGACCTTGGATTGAGGAGGCACGAATGAAGGCACGACCCATTCTCGTCACCGGCGGTTGCGGTTTTGTCGGCCGCCATGTTGTAAAATATCTCCTCAGTCGGCACATTTCGGATTCCGTCTGGATCGTAGACAATCTATTTACGGGCAAACCCCCGGAACAATGGCTCCCCCGTGATTTCTCCCTGGCGCAAGGGGCGGGACCCTATAAGACATATACTTGTAAAGGAGTTATCGTTACTTTTGTTAACCAGGATCTGCGTGATTTTCTCCGCAGTTACCTGGACCGACCACACGATGGGTCTTTACCGAGGTTTGGCGACGTGATTCACTTGGCCTCGATTGTTGGAGGCCGGAGCATGATCGACGGAGACCCGCTGCTGGTGGCGACCGATCTATCAATTGACGCAGAGATGTTTTGCTGGGCACGCGTGGTTAAGCCTGACCGCGTACTCTATGCCAGTTCCAGTGCTGCCTACCCGATCAGGCTCCAGGGGACGGTCGGTTCTGTCGCCTTAAGGGAGGAAGAGATCAGATTCGAATCGGAACTTGGAGTTCCCGACATGACCTACGGATGGTCGAAACTCACCGGAGAGTACCTGGCGCGGATTGCCTCTCGGCATTACGGGCTGCATGTGGCTTGCGTTCGACCCTTTTCCGGTTACGGAGAGGATCAGGAACCGGTTTATCCCGTACCCGCAATCGCTCAGCGTGTAGCCCGGAAGGAAGACCCGCTGGTCGTGTGGGGTACGGGTCAGCAGGCTAGAGACTTCATCCATATCGATGATTGCGTCGAATTCATGTTCTTGGTTCTGGATCGGGTCTCCGACGGCTCTGGAGTGAACATTGGTTCCGGCGTTCTCGCTACCTTTCTTGAGGTTGCAAGGCTCTTGAGTGACATTGCTGGCTATGCTCCGAGTGTCAAGCCACTCCTCGATAAACCCGTCGGAGTTCAGAACCGATACGCCGACATACGCCTAATGCGCGAGGAGTTCCATTGGTCACCGCGCATCCCGCTGCGCGAGGGGCTCCAACGTGTTTATGAGGCAGCTTTGGAGTCGGTCGATCGTACCGGAGATACGCGGACAAGTTAGGCGCTTAGGGCCGAACATCGACAAAGAATTGTCGATGTTGCCGAGCTCCCATTGCGCCATCCGGTAGCCCCGCAGGGGGCACTTTTTCCGAGCGCAGTCTCGGAAAAAGCCTAGTACCTATAAAAACGGATTCTGACCAGATCGGGCAGAACATTTTGAATCAGCGCGCAGGGGCGAGGGACACGGGAATAATCAGGAAGGCCTTGCAACGGCGGGGCTAAAGCCCCGCCCTTCCAAACCCGTGGTGAGAAATCCGGCCCAGCGCCCTTGCTATGGAACGGAATCTGATTGAGGAACAACCGATTCTACATAACCATGGAACCGTTGCCGTGAACAATGACTTGCGGAACCTTGACGTGTTGCGCGCCTTGGCGGTTCTAGCCGTGGCGGGTTCGCATCTATATCGTTATTGTGGTTTCGCTCCACGTTTTGCCACCTTCGTCGATAATTTCGGCGTGGGCGGAGTGCTGTTCTTCTTTGTGCACACAGCTTTGGTCCTTTTGTTGTCAATGCAGCGGACCAGGTCGAACCACCTGACGTTGGGTTTCTACATTCGACGAGCTTTTCGTATCTACCCTCTCTGTTGGACGTGCATTGTTTTGGTCCTGGCGACGGGGCTTACCGACGTTGCGCACGAAAGGATTGCGCAGATGGGCTGGCGCGGCATTCTGGTCAATCTGGCCTTGGTGCAAAACATTATTCGCTATCCGAACGTTGAGATGCCGCTGTGGAGTCTTCCTTGGGAGGTCCAGATGTACCTGTTCCTCCCCGCCTTCTATCTGTTCATGAAAGTGTATGATCGGGCGCTCGTGCCCATTGCCATGTGGTTTGGCGCTACAGCACTAGCGATTACTTTCACCGCCCTTAATGTTCCTCGCGCATTTCATGGTGCGATATTCCCACCGATGTTTATTGGGGGAATGATTGCCTACCGATTGCTGGGCCAAGTGCGAGCGAGGTTTCCGTCTTTCTTATGGCCGCTGGTTATTCTCGGTTTTATGCTGGTGCGGTGCGCACTCTTGCAGGGAGTTCTTATCGACACGGCTCGTAATGCGGCAGTGAACGCAACGATTTGCCTGTTTCTGGGCCTGGGGATTCCCCTCTTCGCAGAGGTCCGGTCTCACTGGCTGCGGTACGTGGCCCACCAGCTTGCTAAATACTCATATGGAATCTACCTGCTGCATATTCCAAGTTTGGCGTTGGTGTTCAACCACTTTCCCTTGCTTCCGCTTCCCTTGAAGATAGGGGGATTTTTTGCAATCATAGGGGTCGCATCGGTCACCACTTATCACCTTATTGAGAACCCCCTGATTCAATGGGGGCGGTCAATCGCGAAGAAAGTGGGTTGATGCAGACCTCAGCATTTTGCGCCGACTACGTCGGCTACGCTACGCGACTTTCAAGGCCCATGCTAACACCGGGTTTTTAAAGGAACCCTCGGTCCTATGAAAAGACTTAAAGTTTTGACATCTGCGTTTGCTTGCGCGCCCGGCGGGGCTGCGGAGAAGTTTGGGGGTGGGGAACTCATCCTGGGGTGGAATGTTGTTCAGCAGTTGGCGCGATTCCATGAGGTCTGGGTCCTTACCCATTCCCAGCACCAGCAGGCCATCAAAAAAGGGCATCCGCAGAATGAGTCAAGCCATCTGCATTTTCGCTATCTTAGCCTCCCAGGGTTGCTTGAGCGCTTGAAGTCGGTGCAAGGGGGAATCCAGTTTTACGCCTATCTGTGGCAGTTGCGTGCCTATTTCGTGGCGCGTAGGCTTCACCGTGAGGTCAAGTTTGATGTTTTCCATCACGTGACTTATGCTAATGACTGGATGGCAAGCTTCATCGGCGCGCTCCTGCCCGTTCCTTATCTCCGCGGACCGGGCGGCGGGGCGCACCGCACGCCGAGAGCCTTCTTGCACGAATACTCCCTTAGCGCGCGTCTTTGGGAGCGATTCCGCAGTTTCGGGCAGTGGGTATTACGGCACGACCCCTTCTATCTGCGCGGCCAGCGCCGGGCGCGGGTCATTTTGCTTTGCAACCGGGAAGCGGCGGATGCAGTTCCCCCGCGCCTCAAAAGTAAGGTACAATTGTTTCCCGTCAATGGGATCTCCGCAGAGGATTTGCGGATTTTCAGCGGGGCGAACGGGAGCGGGAGCGCAGTCACGGGCCCAGGTGAGGATCGACAGGGGTTGTCCGATGCGGCCTTCCAGGTGCTTTCAGCCGGAAAGTTGCTCAGTCTTAAGGGGTATGCATTAGCCATCTCGGCGTTTGCGCCATTTGCCAAGCACCACTCGGACGTGCGATTCACCATAGTGGGCGACGGTGCTGAGCGCACCCGCTTAGAGAATTTAATTCGGGATCTCGGACTGGAAAAACAAGTCCAATTGAAGAGATGGATACCCCGCCAGGATTTGTTGGCCTTGATGCGGCATTGCGATGCCTTTTTGTTCCCCAGCCTCCGGGACGGTGGGGGCGCCGTGGTGGTGGAAGCCATGGCGGCGAGTAAGCCCGTAGTTTGCATGGACTTGGCTGGCCCAGGTATGCACGTTACTGAGGATTGCGGGATTAAGATTCCACCCCGATCTCCCGACGAGGCGATTGAGCTTATGACCCAGGCGCTGGAACGGTTGTACCAGGATCGTGAACTTCGCGTGAAGATGGGTCAAGCGGGACGGGCGCGTGCAGAACAGGTCTATAGTTGGGATCACCTGGGTGAACGGCTCTCGAAGATATACGAGGAAGTATGGGGAGTACCCTCCCAAGAGGTTTAGATGGGCGTTGAAGTGGTAGAACCTCTTCATTTGAAACGGGCGGCCGGCAGGCCGGTTCCGCTGGATCAACTTGCGAAGCCTAGACGGGGGATTAGTACGAATGCCCTGTTGGGCATGGGACTGTGGCTCCTTCTCTGGTTAGGTTATAACACCGGCCCTTGGTACGTGATGGCTCCGGGTTTCCCTGCCAATACCACGGATTTGATCCACGGCGTCAGGGCCTTTTTCCCGATGCTGGCCGCTTGGTTTGCTGCCTTGATGATCTTCGACCGTTCCTATCGCGTGTTTTATTGGATCATGGGTCCTCTGGGGTTGATGTTATTGTACGCGGTCACGGGATTGGTTTCTTCAGCGACCCTATCGCCTGAGCCGATTGATTCCTTGTACTACGGAGCTAACTATCTGGCAATTGTTTTGGTTCTGCTGGCGATTGTTTCTGTTGAGAATCCCCTCCCAGACCTCCGCTACGTATTGAGATTTACTTGGGCGGTGGGCACAATTTTTATGTTCAGCCTGCTGGGCATCATCCCCTTCCTGGGTTCGCAGGTAATAAGTGAGACGCAAACTAGCCCGGTGGGCGCGATTGCGTACACCCGGGTTGTAGGGATCATGGGAATGGCTGGGAGTCGAAACACCGGATTTGCCCGGTATGCGGCCATCTCTGCACTGGTGGCGCTCCCTGGGTTTTTGAGGAAAGGCAACCTTTTCGTTCGATTCATTTGGGGGATATTGTTCACCGCCTCGCTCTATGCATTGGTCGTTGCCAATGGCCGCACGGAAACATTGGCGTTTGTCGGCAGTGTGGGCGTTATCCTGGTTGCAGAAAGAACTAAGCGTACGGTTAACCTCCTGGTAGCGACTGCTGCCGCTATTCTATTGGGTTTGCGGGGGTTCTACTCCGCATTCTTTCTTTATCTCACCCGTACGGGTCATGTTGACCTCACCCTGACCGGACGCACGAAGATTTGGGAGGATGGATGCCGTCTCCTTTGGCAGTCTCCTTGGGTGGGTTTCGGCTTTCAGGCCGACCGTTACTATCTGAAGTGGCACCTGCACAATGCTTTCCTGCACGTCTTGATCCAGTCAGGGCTTTTGGGAGGGGGGGCGATTCTGATTGGACTGGCGATCGTGGGATGTTATCTCACTAAGTACTTTATTCTCCAACCGCCGTCCGACAAGTCTCTGATTCCACCCGAGATTCCCGCAGTTTTTCTATTTGTGATCCTTTCTTCCGTTTTGGAATCGACTTTTGCTTATTTTTCAGCCACTTGGCTGCTGAGCGCTCCGATAGTTGCCTATGTCTTGGCGCTGCATCGGCACTTGCAGAGAGCTCGTGCCAAGGCGGCGCGGGAAAAGCTTCGGAGGATTCGGTTAGCAAAGCTTAGTCTTCAGGCTGCCGAGTCCCATGAAGGGATCGAAGTGGCCCCTCCGCTGGCGGCAGGGGGCGCCGAGCACTGAAAACGCTGCCCAACCATTGCGTCCAGAGGCGGACATTTCTTACGTTACAGGTACATCTTGGCAGAATATGGAGGATCTCGGACTGGAAAAACAAGTCCAGTGGGAGAGATGGATACCCCTCCCGGATTTGTTGGCCTTGATGCGGCAATGCGATACGTTTTTGTTCCCCAGTCTCCGGGACGGGGGAAGGGCTGTGGTGGTGGAAGCCATGGCAGCAAGTAAGCCCGTCGTCTGTATGGACCTCGCCGGCCCCGGCATGCATATCGCCGAGGATTGCGGGATTAAGGTTCCACCCCGCTCTGCCGATGAGAGCGTTGAGCTTGTGGCCCAGGCGCTCGAACGCCTAACGGAATCAACTGGTGGGAGGGCTTGCGGCGACCATCGCGCCTAGGTTGTGAAAAGTGAGGGATCTGTGGCGAAACCAGTAGGCTATCTTCCTACGCTCGATGGCTGGCGGGCCTTCGCGGTCCTGGCGGTGATTTTCGCTCATCTGGTTCCCTCGGCGGGTTTGATCGGGAAGCTGCCTCATTGGGTTCTATGGGTCAAATCCGGCGGTGGTGAAAAAGGCGTCCAGCTCTTTTTCGCCATCAGTGGGTTTCTGATTACCTCACGTCTGATTGAGGAGTGGAATCTCTTCGGAATAATCAGTCTGAAACGATTTTATGTGCGGAGAGTTTGCAGGATTCTGCCTCCAGCGATGACTTACCTGCTCGTCATCGCTTTGCTGGACCTGGCAGGTGTTTTGTCAATCCATTGGAAATACTGGCTTTCCGCTGTATGTTTTTTCCGGAACTATATGCTGGCGGGGGCGGGCGGTTTCGAGGAGCATTATTGGTCCCTATCCATCGAGGAACAGTTTTACCTGATCTGGCCGGGTCTATTGGTGCTGTCCGGTTTATATCGTGCAAAGTATACTGCGTCATTTCTTATCCTGGCGATATGGATTTGGCGCTGGATTGGTTTCCATCATATTTGGGGCGCGACGATCGGGCAGGGAGGCTGGGGGCGGTCAGAAATCTGCTTTGACGGTCTCCTGGTGGGATGCCTTTTCGCCCTCGCTCTCGAATCCCCGGGGCTGAAAGACTGGCTCGCGAAGTACCTCACGGTGTGGGCTGTTGTCCTGATTATCGTGATTATTTTGGCTACGGGCGGGCATTCGTTCACCCCAGGCGGCAGAACGATTCAGTCCACGCTCATGCCATTTCTTATCGTCGCGACGATTTTGAATCCGCATACGTGGCTTGGGCGTCTATTAGAAGTCCCTATAATTCGTTGGATTGGGAGACTTTCTTACAGTCTTTACATTTGGCAGCAATTGTTCGCGTTCCAAAGGTTGATCCCCTGGAACTCCTTGCAACTGGTGGCTCTCTTTGGCGTGGCTGCCCTTAGTTTTTATGGTATCGAAAAGCCGATGATAAGATTGGGGTATAGGCTGGCGCCCCCTCCGAGCCTCGGCCACAATGATCTCGGCGCAAAACCTCGGTGACAGCCGGTGGAGCGCTCATTTCGCGGCCAGCACTTGTCCAGTGGGCTACCCCCCTCGGGCAGGGTGGCGAGTAAGAGGTAAAGACTTTTGATGGGGGAACTTGCGATAAGCTGGAACGGTTTTCGTTGCTGGATGCGCTCTTGATCCGTCGCAAATGGATGGGTTTGTTGGCGAATAAAACCTCCAGAATCCTACGATTGGGGACCTGGAGATCGGTGGGGAACGGCTTTTGAAGATTTACGAGCAATTGTTGGGAGTACCCTCCCAAGAGGCTTAGATGGGCGTTGAAGTGGCAAAACCTCTTCAGTTGAGACGACGGGCCGGCAGGCCGGTTCCGCTGTATCAACTTGCGAAGCCTAGATGGCGGGTTAGTACGAATGCCCTGTTGGCCATGGGACTGTGGCTCCTTCTCTGGTTAGGTTATAACACCGGCCCTTGGTACGTGGTGGCTCCGGGTTTCCCTGCCAATACCACGGATTTGATCCACGGCGTAAGGGCCTTTTTCCCAATGCTTGCCGGTTGGTTTGCTCTCTTGATGATCTTCGCACGATCAAACCGCGTGTCTACTTGGATCCTGGGTCCTCTGGGGTTGATGTTATTGTACGCGGTCACGGGATTGGTTTCTTCCGCAACCCTATCGCCCGACCCGACGTATGCGTTGTATTATGGAGCTAACTATCTGGCGATTGTTTTGGTTCTACTGGCGATTGTTCCGGTTGAGGATCCTCTCCCCGACCTTCGTAAAGTGCTGACGCTTACCTGGGTTGTGGGCACAATGTTTACGCTCAGCCTGCTGGGCGCCATCCCCTTTCTGGGTTCGCAGGCAATAAGTGAGACTGAAGGCGGCCCGGTTGGCGTGCGCGCGTACGGTGCGACCGGCACGATCATGGGAATGGCTGGGACTCGAAACACAGGATTTGCCCGGTATGCGGCCATCACTGCACTGGTGATGCTCCCTGGGCTCTTGAGGAAGGGCAAGCTTGTGGTTCGGATCATATTTGGGATAGTGTTCGCTGCTTCGCTCTACGGATTGATCATTGCCAATGGCCGTACGGAAGCACTGGCGTTTGTCGGCAGTGTGGTCGTGATCTTGGTGGCAGAAAGAACCAAGCGCACGGTTAACATCCTGGTGGGAACCGCAGCCGCTATTCTACTGGGTTTGCGGGGGTTCTTCTCCGGATTCTTTCTTTATATCACCCGAACAGGCCGGATTGACCCCACCATGAGCGGACGCACAGTGACTTGGAGGGAGGCATGGCATTTTATTTGGCAGTCTCCTTGGGTGGGTTCGGGCTTCCAGGCCGACCGGTACTATCTGGGGCTGCACATGCACAATGCTTTCCTGCACGTCTTGATTCAGTCAGGGCTCTTGGGAGGGGGGGCCATTCTTATTGGATTGGGGATCGTGTGGTTCCATCTCCTTAAGTACTTTTTTTTCCAGCAGCCGTCCGATACATCTCTGATTCCCCCCGAGATTCCCGCGGTTTTTCTATTTGTGACCATTTCTTCCATTGCGGAATCGACTTTTGCTTATTTTTCAGCCGCTTGGCTGCTGAGCGCTCCGATCGTTGCCTATGTCATGGCGCTGCATCGGCACTTGCGAAGATCTCGTGCCAAGGCGGCATGGGAAAACCTGCGGAGGATTCGGTTAGCAAAGCGTCGTCTTCAGGCTGCCAAGTCCCGTGAAGGGATCGAAGTGGCCCCTCCGCCGACGGCAGGGGCCACCGAGCACTGAAAACCCTGCCAGACCATTGCATCCAGAGGCGGACATTTCTTACGCTACCGGTACATCTAGGCAGAATATGAAGGAAAGCCCAGATACGCCAAACCCGGCTTCTTCCTTGGTCGCGCCAAGCGACGGGCACTGAGATGCAAGCGGACTCCCTTATTTCCAGGTGGCCAGAGCCATCTTGCCGGTCGGCATCGAATGGAAGGCTAAAACCCCAGTAAAGGCATATAAGGCATATTGTGTTGGCGACAAACAAACTGCCCAGGAGGAACGAATGGCAGCGGACCGACCGCCCAAAGTCTCGTTTGTGATGCCCGTCTTTAACGAGATACGAACCATCGAGGAAATTCTGCTTCAGGTTCAAGCGGTCGACCTCGACAAAGAAATAGTGATCGTTGATGATGGGTCGACCGATGGGACTCACGCCTTTTTGACCACGCTGGAGGAATGCGCGAAGCACACTCCGGCCACGATGAAACTGCCGCGAACCGGGAGTGACCTTCGCGCGGACAACATCGGCGTGTTTTTCCAGGAAAAGAACCGCGGGAAGGGCGCGGCACTGCGACGGGGATTCCAGGAGGCGAAGGGCGACATCGTAGTCATCCAGGATGCCGACCTGGAATACGATCCGGCTGATTACCCCAAACTGATTGTTCCTATTGAGACGGGAAGGGCCGATGTCGTCTATGGCTCGCGCTTTCTCGGAGGTCCCCACCGGGTCTTGTTGTTTTGGCATTATGTCGGCAATAGGTTCTTGACCACCCTTTCGGACATGGTCACGAACCTGAATCTTTCCGACGTTTGGACATGTTACAAGGCCTTCCGACGAGAGGTTCTTGAAAATATTGACCTGCGCGAGGATCGCTTTGGGTTTGAGCAGGAAATCACCATCAAGATTGCGCGCGGTGGGTGGCGAGTTTGTGAGGCGCCCATCTC
>Ga0187865_1001170_pt1 | contig 31830 bp, 30 predicted proteins | sample June2016WEW_11_1_2_FD_132989 | JGI IMG/M metagenome (GOLD analysis project Ga0187865, IMG submission 132989) | Peatland microbial communities from SPRUCE experiment site at the Marcell Experimental Forest, Minnesota, USA - June2016WEW_11_100 | ecosystem: Environmental > Terrestrial > Soil >...
CCAGACGAGGAGCAAAGCATCAATGATTCCCGTCCCTCTGATCCTGGCACCCCTCCAAGCTCAGGTGGCGCTGGTTCTGGCAAGCCTTCTCCCTCAGGTCCGATGATAGGGAAACATACGCCAGTCGAATAGCTTCCTCAACCCACGATATCCAAGAGACGACTCATGGGCGGCGTGGATTGGCGGATACCTACCCTACATTCCTCTCTTGATCCGCGCACCCGGCTGCGGCACAAGCCTCTACCCTCCCAATAAAAGCGCACGTGCGGTGCGCCCCAGAGGTGGGCAGCACGCGGCGCCCGTTTGGCTGAAGTCCATCTGCTCACGCGGGCTCGTGGGCGTCGACCGGGTAAAATGAAGACGTGACCACCCCTATGCCCACTCGCCGCGTTGCGATCCTCGCACCGATGCGATCCGAACTGCGCCCCCTTGTGCGCTCCCTCTCCCTCAGCTGGGAGCGGTCCGCCGATGGCGCCGCCCTCATAGGAGTGATCGGCCGGGTCGAAGTCGTCGCGACCACAACGGGGATTGGAACCCGGGCCGCCGCGCGCACGGCGGAACGTGTCCTTGACTCCACCTCTATCGATCATCTCATTCTGGTCGGGATTGCAGGGGGAATCGGACCGAGCGTCCGCATCGGGGACCTCGTCGTACCGGATCTCGTCATTGACCTATCGACCGGCACCGAGCATCGGCCTACCCTTCTTGGCTGCACCGCCCCCCGAGGGACTCTGGTGACCTCGGACGAGTTGCTAGTCGACCAGGATGAGGTGGCCCGCCTCAAACGGCAGGGCGTCATTGCGATCGACATGGAGACCGCGGCGATCGCCGCGGTCTGCGAGGATCGGCACTGCCCGTGGTCCGTGTTCCGCGCTATCAGCGACCGCGCCGACGATGGCTCGAGCGACCCGGCCGTGCTCCACTTGGCTGGACCCGACGGCAGCCCCAATCTGCCTGCCCTCGTGCGCTTCGTCTTGAGTAACCCGTGGCGCGTTCCAGAGCTGGCACGCCTCGCCCGCGGCATGAAACACGCCACGAACACAGCCGCGTCCGCCGTTGTTTGTGCCCTCGAGAAGATGCAGGCGGTCGGGTGAGCCGCCCGCCACCTCATTCAAGCCCACTTAGCGGGCTGGCTTGGGATTCCCCTGAACTCACTGCTCCACTCTGGCCTTGAGCGCGGGGATCTCCTCATCCAACCTTTGGACGGCCAACTCGCCAGCCACGCGCTCGGAGGCCGCCCAAGTGCCCTTTGGCTTCCCGGCCAGCGGCTGCAACGAGATCACGCCGCCACACACAGGGCGGCCTCTGTCCTTCTGGACCCCCCTGCTCGCAAAGGGTCCCCGCACCACGACCCGTCGGTCCCGGTCTGGCACGTCCATCTGGGGGACCCGGCAGGCGTGCCGCACAACCCGCCGGCTCAGTGCAGAGCATATTCCTTCCCCCCTCTCATGACGTCACCCCCACTTTCCCCTCGTCCTACTTCTTATCGTCTAGGTGCAACCAGTCCAGGCATATCTCAGCCGACTTTTCCAAGTCCCCCAACCATCCCTCCCTCTCCGCCTGCGCGAAGAGTTGCCGCGGAACGCATACTCGATCCGTCTGCCCGTTTCCTTCCACTGGCACTCTCTTCGACGCCAACTCGACGAAGCCCTCCGAACAACTCCCCCCAGCTTTGATCTCACCCCCCCTTCTCTTGACCCACTCCACAATTCGCTTCATCTGGTCGTATTTCCTTGGCCCATCCGATTCCTGCTCACAATTTCTCGTCGCCCTCCTGAGCCAATCCTTTCCGCTCTCCATTAAGCCCTCCTCTTCCAGGATATCCGCGCTTCGCGCTCCTCTTCCCAGACACGGATCGGACAGCCTGAATAGGTCTGCGAGAAGTTTGCGCCCGCGTTGGGGACCCCGCACCCCAAGGGTCCGTGGGTGGCACGCGGGGCAGATGGATCACCTTGGACCATTCGGAACGAAACCGTCGCCCTAGACTGGGCAGGCCTTCGCCAGAGTGTCGATGAATGAGCCGGCCAGTGTCATTCTTTGCGCGGATCGTCAGCGGGTCAGTCCCGGCGTATAGCCCGAGAGATCCATGCTTAACAGAGGCGCACGCTTTGACGGCTTGTGCGAAGTTCCTCGAGGACTCTGCAGATCCCAAGGCGACACTCCGGACATGGCGCCGACTCCAGGGCGGACGATTCTCATTCGTCATGTTGCCTCTCTTACGCTAGATCTGCGCACCCCGGAACCTGCACCTGGAGTTCCCCCGGAACCCGCATCGGGGGTTCCTAGCGCTGCCCGGTTACGATCAAGCGGTGCGTCGCGATCTCGGTCTCACGCACCTTGATGGCGCGCACGAGCGGATCACGCCCAGTGGCGCTTTGCTTCTGCCAATCGGCCATCCGGACCTTGTTACTCAGTGCCAAGACGACAGTTCCGATCAGGGCAAGAACAAGGAAAATCCCGAAGCAACCCCAAAGTCCTAGTGCGGGTTCCCTGAGCTGAATCTCTCCGGCGATGATAGCGCTTGCCCAGCTAGGGGTAGTGGCAACTGTGATCCAGCCGGGTGCCTTCGGCTTGGGGTGTGCGGCATCCCACAGAGCAAGGAGGGCTCGCAGGTTGCTTACCTCGCCTGTCAATCGTTGGATCGCAAGCTCAGAGGCAACGCGCTCCGGTGCCACCTGTGTGCCATGCAACTCCTCAGCCAGCGGCTGCAACAATATCGCCCCGCCGCCCCGGTCGACCAAGCAACCCTTCCCACGATAGGGACCGTCGAGCCGTCCCGCCGCCGTGTCCGTCCCGACTTGCATGGCCCCGCCACAGTTTGGGCAGGTCAATGAAATAAACCGTACCTCAGCCGTATTGTCTCCCCTCTCTCACCGCGAATACCCAGACTGCAAACGCGATGATCGCGAGCGCCGTGTGCCGATCGGCCGGGATGATGCCCTTCTGGACCCACAACTCAACTCCCTGCCTGTCCATTTGACTCCTCTTGAGAAGACACATCCACATGAACAGCTTAGCACGGTCTTGAGAGGTTACCTATGTCGCAAACGGAACAATTGCCGAGGAACCTGGCCCCGTGCCGCCGATACCCAGATCGAAAGGGGCAAGGGCACCAAGCCGCGTTTTCATCGAAGGGCGACCTTTGAGATCGACCGTCTTAGCGGTGGCCAGGTCCGTGCCCAGCGACGCACGTTTGCGCCCATGTCGCTTCGTAGGGGTATGTACATCATTAGCCCGGGCGGCTCATGGGACATGCGGCCGTTGCGATGAATTCCCATTTCAACCCCGTGCTGGATGCGGACCTGATCGCTCCAAGAATGAGCACGCACTTGTTGCATGGCTCTAAGCTGGGCGCGGCAGAATTGCTATCAGAGCGCCCGAGCCGACTGCGGAGACGCACGAGAAGGGTAGGATTCACCACTCGACGGGAGGGTTCCAGCCTCGAGGCCGAGGCGTATCGGGTCGTGGCCATGAACCCAGAGCTCCTGGTCAGCCTGGCCAGGGGGACTGAGAGGCTATACTCACTCCTGCAGAGGGGCTTGGCCCCAGCCACGAGGAACTCGCCGCCGCTCCGCCGTGAGCCGACAGCCGGGGGCCCCTACCCTTGGCACGCCCGACAATCAAGCGGGCAGCATCGACTTCGCTCGTTCCGCCCGGCATTATGCCGCGGGACAGCGGAATAGGAGGTGAGAATGAAGTACCAGTTCGACCGGGAGATCGACCGCGAAGGGACCAGCTCGGTCAAGTGGGAGTTTGTTCAAGAGGGGAAGCGCATGGTCCAGCGAGGGCCGGGCGACCAATGCTTCGGGCAGAACCGCATCCTGCCTCTCTGGGTCGCCGACATGGACTTTCCCTCTCCCGAGCCCGTTGTGAGAGCCCTGGTGAAGCGCGCACAACACGGAATCTACGGCTACACCGCCCCTACGGACGCATACTTTGCCTCCGTTGTCCGCTGGATGAGGCGTCGGCACAATTGGGAAATCAGGCCCGAGTGGGTCTGTGTCACTCCGGGGGTTGTGCCTGCCCTTGACATGCTCGTACACACGTTTGCGGCGCAAGGGGAGAAGGTCCTGATCCAGCCCCCTGTCTACCATCCGTTTTTTAGCGCGGTGGAGAACAACTCTGCTGAAGTCGTTGCCAACCCTCTTGTCTATGCGAGTGGCCGCTATGGCATGGACTTTGCAGATCTGGAGGAGAAGATTAGGGATGCGAAAGTGCGGCTCGCCATACTCTGCAACCCTCACAACCCCGTGGGGCGTGTCTGGACCCGGGAAGAGCTGGCGCGCTTCGGGGAGATCTGTCTCCGCCACAATGTGCTCATCGTATCGGACGAGATCCACGGAGACATCATCCACAAGGGTCATGTCTTTACCCCCCTTGCGACCGTCAGCGAAGCCCTCGCCCAGAATTCCATCACCTGCACGGCCCCCAGCAAGACCTTCAACCTGGCCGGCCTCCAGACGTCCAACATCATAGTTCCTAGCGAGGCCCTGCGAACCAGTTTCCAGAAGACCCTTCTCACTCATGGAATGACGGGGACAGGCGCCTTCGGCGTCGTCGCCCTTCAGGCGGCGTATGACCAAGGCGAAGAGTGGCTCGACCAGGTCCTCGAATATCTGGGAGACAACCTACGTTTCCTGGAAGACTACGTGGCCAAGCATATCCCCCAGGTTGGCGTTGTCCAACCGGAAGGTACCTACCTGGTGTGGCTCGACTTCAGCAGGCTCGGGATCGATAAGCTGGAGCTGCGGAATTTGCTTTTGCACCAGGCCCGGGTCTACCTTGATGACGGCTTCATCTTTGGGCCGCAAGGAGAGGGCTTTATGCGCATCAACATTGGCTGCCCGCGATCCATTCTCCAGGAGGCGCTGCAGCGGATTAGGAGAGCAGTCCTTGGAGCCGCAGCGCACTCCCCCTGAGGTGGCACCCGACAGCCCTTGACCAGCCATGCGCCCAGAAAGAGTAGCCCTTGGCGCGCGCCTCCACCCCCCGGGGCTTGCCTCCAGTCGGCGGAGAGACCAGATTGGTCCTAAGATTTCCTCATCCGGGAACCGCCCAACACCGCAAGGAGCATAAACTGTGAAGACCTCTCAGGAATACCTCGCGAGCCTAGCGGCAATGAAACACAACGTGTGGTTGAATGGCAGGAAGGTGGAGCGGCCCTGGGAGCATCCTCAAATCGTCCCGGGCATCAACATCGTCAGCCTGACCTACGAATGGCCCCAGAGGCCGGAGTACCGTGAGCTGGTCACCGCCACCTCTCACCTGACAGGTCAGACCATAAACCGGTTTACTCACATCCATCAAGACACAGAGGATCTGAGGAAAAAGGTGGAAATGACTCGGCTGTATTGCCGAGAGACGGGCTGCATCCAACGCTGCATGGGTGTGGACGCCCTCAATGCTCTCTCGATCATCACCGATCAGGCCGATAGGATGTTCGGCACCTCGTACTATTCGCGCTGGAAGGAATATGTCAAGTACTTCCAGCAGAATGACCTCGTCGGCAATGCCGCTATGACGGATGTCAAGGGCGACCGCTCGCTCAGGCCCCATCAGCAGCCGGATCCTGATCTGTATCTGCATGTGGTAGAGAAGAGACAAGACGGCATCGTGGTGCGCGGAGCAAAGGCCCACAACACCCTCGCCCCCTATGCCCATGAACTGATCGTGTTGCCCACACGGGACATGGAGGAAGATGATGCGGACTATGCGGTTGCCTTCGCCACGCCGGCGGACGCGCCGGGGATTACCATGATATGCCGGCCCGGCGCGCCCTCCGTCAAGCGGGACATGGGGGCTCCCCTCAGCTCGCGATTCGCCAGCGTGGAGTCACTGACCGTCTTCGACAACGTTTTTGTCCCCTGGGAGAGGGTCTTCCTGTGCGGCGAGTGGCAGTTGGCCGGCTATCTGGCAGAGACCTTTGCCACCTATCACCGCCACTCCTACTGCGGCTGCAAACCTGCTCTTTCCGACATCCTGATGGGCGCTGCGGCTCTGGTGGCCGAGTACAACGGAATCTCGAAGGCTCACCACGTCCGGCACAAGCTAACCGATTTCATGATTACAGCCGAGCTGGTGCACGCCTGCGGCCTGGCGGCCTCCCTCAAGGGGCAGCGCACGGCCTGCGGCACATACCTTCCCGACCTGGTCTATGCCAACGTGGGTAAGTACTATGCTGGCACCAACTTGCATCACGAGTTCGAAATACTGCAGGATCTGGCCGGGGGTCTGGTGGTAACCATGCCCTCCGAGCAGGACTACCAAAGCCAGGAAGTGGGCGCCTATCTAAAGAAGTACCTGGCCGGCGCGGCCGGGACAGCGGTGGATGACCGCGTGCGCTGCTTTCGCTTGATTGAGGAGATGACGGCCTCCCGATTCGCAGGATTACTCATGGTCGCTGGCGTGCATGGAGGCGGCTCGCCGGAGGCGGAGCGAATGGCGATTCTCAGAAGCTATGATCTCGAGACGCGGAAAGTGACAGCCAAGCGTGCCGCTGGGATAACGGTTTGAGTTGACAACTGCCCAAGCAACCGTGGAGCCACAGGGCACCGACTCTGCCCCTCAGGCCGTGAGGAGGGAGGCCCGGCGGGGCCGGGCGTCGTTCTCGTGGGGCTCGCCTGGAGGAATCCAGGATTTGGCCTGGAAGACTCGTGGGAGGAATGGGTTTTCCTGGGTGCATGAATTCGCTGCGATACCCGCCGAGAGCCCCACTCGACCCATCGCGTAGGAAACCCTTTCCAGAAGGAGCTGGAACGCCCATGACCCTGCCCTATCCCATCCATCGGGCCCTGGTCGAGCTCGTCGGCGAACGCGGAGTTAGCGTCGAGGGCTCTACCCTGAGCGACTATAGCCACGACGAATCCTCTTGCGCCCCGGTCCTGCCGCTGGCAGTTGTCAAGCCCGAGGCGGCCGACCAAGTCGCCGCCGTGCTGGCGCTGGCCGACCGCTTTCAGCTGCCCGTCACAGCGCGCGGCGCAGGGAGCAGCCTGGAGGGCAATGCCGTCCCCTGCGCGCATGGGATCGTTCTATCCTTGGAGCGCATGAACCATGTGCTCGAGGTCATGCCGGAGGATTTCCAGGCAAGGGTCCAACCGGGGGTGGTGTACGACGAACTGAACCGGCGACTCGGTCGTCAGGGACTTTTCTTCGCCCCGGGGCCATCCAGTGGAGATGTGGCCACCCTCGGGGGGATGGTGGGCAACAATGCCGGAGGACTCAACGCCCTGCGCTACGGCGTGACTCGTGACAATATCCTGCGCCTGCAAGTGGCCCTGGCCAAAGGGAGCCTGATCTGGGCGGGAACGCGCGCGCTCAAAAGTTCCTCGGGCTACGATCTGGTGCGCCTCTTTGTCGGCTCCGAGGGGACCCTCGGGATCGCCACGGAGATGGTCGTCCGGCTGCACGCGATTCCGGAGCACCTCACCGCATGGGCGAACTTCCGTTCCGCCGAGGTGGCTGCGGGAGCCGTGTTTGAGATCATGCGCTCAGGAATCGTTCCGGGCGCTCTTGAGCTCCTCGACCCCGAAAGCATACGCGCGGTCAACGCCGCAGTCGGTCTTCACTGGCTAGAGCTTCCGATGCTGCTCATGGAATTTCATGGGACCCCCACAGCCATCCAGGAGGAAGGGCAACTGGCACGGAGCGTGTGTCAAGAGGCGGGCTGCACCTCGTTCCAGTTTGCCGCCAATTCCGAGGAGCGCGACCAGCTGTGGGCCGGGCGCAAGGGGGTCACTGGTGCGCAGCGAGCGCTCTATCCGGGATGCGCCTTTGTCAAGAGCGACGTGGCCGTGCCCCTCTCGCAATATGCCAACGCGGTCCGTCAGGCGCACCTGCTGGCCGAGCGCTTTGAGATGAAGCTCATGGCCTTCGGTCACGCGGGGGACGGCAACCTGCACACTTCCATGCCCATCCTGCCGGACGATACCCAGGCCCTTTCCCGCGGGGAGGCCCTGGTCGAGGGGATGATCAATTTTGCGCTGTCGGTGGGCGGAACGGCCACAGCGGAGCACGGTATCGGCTTGACAAAAAGACGTTTCCTGGAGTCCGAGCACGGCGCTGCGGTGGATACGATGCGCGCTATTAAGGAGGCGCTTGACCCAAACGGAATCCTAAACCCCGGCAAGATCTTCCAGGAAAAATCCCTGCCAGCCTGAGGCTCCAGGGATCCGGCTGAGCGGAGGCCTCGGCCCGCCCAACCCGGTCCTCGGGCGAGAACTCCTAAGGGGAAACAACTGGGGCACCGATCAGGTTCCAGACTGTGTTGGTGAAACCCAGATGAATCGGAACCTGGGCCTACCTCATTCTCCCATCCGGCACAAAAGAGCGATTTGTCGGCCGAGGGCGCCTACAGGTCCGCGGCACTGCAAGCGGCGAGCCTTTCCGCTCGACCTTCTCGCCTCACGGCGATGGGAGGCACGATCGTGTTGCGCTCAAGGTCTTGGCGGACAGGTTACGGACCCAAGCTGGCAACCCAGCGCAGGTGACCATCGCCCGGAACCTGAGCTCCCGCAGAAACCCGCGGCCAGCGGATCTGCGCATGACCCTGAACCGACCCGAGCCTCGGCCAATAACCTTCTTGCCTAGATAGCCGTCAGCCATCGCAAGGCCTACTTGGTGGAATAGATTCAGTCAGCCGAGAGACCGGACACGAGGCAAAAGCGCCCCTTGTCCTCGCCAAGGGCCTGCCATCTGGGCCGTTTCCCAAGTGGTCCGCTTTTGGTCCTCGTTTCAGGGCGCACAGATTCCTGCCCTCGTCCTCGACACGCTCGATGACCGCCAAGACCCCGTCGGCCGGACAAAGCAACCGCCTGGCAGCCCAGGTCGCTCCCAAACTGGCCGCGACTCGGCAATCGGCATGCCCCCTGTCTTCCCGTGATTCGATCAAGCCCATCTTGCCTGGCAATCACCAGCAGGCTACCGAAGTGGTTCCTCAAGGTCTCCTGAGATTCCCAGCGGGAATCTCTCTGGCAAAAAAAGGGGGGGGGAATTCCGGAGAGCGCAGACCGCTCACGGCAGGCCTTGACAGCTCGGGGCGCCCAACATATAATTCGGATTCGAAACTATTAGGATATCAAACTAACAGGCCTGGGGGGTCACGGCGATGAGTGCCGAACAATGCGCAGGAGAGATTCTCGAGGTGGTGCCCTTGATCATGCGCCACATCCGCGCGGAAATGCGCAGCCATCGGGGGGCGGCCCTCTCCGTGCCGCAGTTCCGCGTCCTGACCTTCCTGGGGCGCAACCCAGGGGCCTCCCTGTCGGACCTGGCGGACCACCACGGGTTGACTTTGCCCTCCATGTCCAGCATGGTGGACGGGCTAGTGGGCCGGGCGCTGGTCCTTCGCCAATCCAGTTTGACCGATCGGCGGCGGGTCACGCTGACCCTCTCCGCCCGTGGGCGGGTTCTCCTGAAGCGGGCGCGGCTATCCACCCGGGCGCGGCTGGCGCAGCACCTAGAGGGCCTGTCGCCGACGCAATGCGCGCAGGTTGCCGCCACAATGCGGGACCTGCGCCCTCTCTTTAATTCGCCCGAAAGCAATTCAGGGAGATGACATGGCAACGATTTTAGAGACGCAAGCGCTCACACGCCGCTTTGGCACACTCCTCGCCGTGAATGACGTCAACTTGACGCTCGAGGCGGGCGAGGTGTTTGGACTGCTGGGACCCAACGGGGCTGGCAAGACGACGATGCTGAAAATGCTGACCACGCTTCTGCCTCCGACCTCCGGCACAGCTCGCGTGGCCGGGTACGACATCGTGCATAAGGCCCTGGAGGTTCGGCGACGCATTGGCTATGTGCCCCAGGCCCTCTCGGCAGACGGAACGCTGAGCGGCTATGAGAACCTGCTGTTGTTGGCCAAGCTCTACGACATCCCAGGCGCGAAACGCGATGACCGTGTGCACGGGGCTATGGATTTCATGGGCCTCGCTGAGGCGAGTGACAAACTTGTGCGAGATTACTCGGGCGGAATGATTCGACGCCTGGAAATTGCCGGGGCCATTCTCCATCGGCCGCCCTTGCTCTTCCTCGACGAACCCACGGTGGGCCTGGACCCGCTCGCACGCAACGCGGTCTGGGAGCACGTCGAGCAAATGAGGAAGGACTACGGCACTACGATTCTGCTGACCACGCACATGATGGAAGAGGCGGATCGGCTCTGTGAGCGGGTGGCTATCATGCACCTGGGCCGGGTTGCGGCCTTGGGGACCCCGGCCGAACTAAAGGCCGCCCTAGGCGAGGGGGCCACCCTGGACGACGTGTTCGTCTACCACGCTGGCGGTGAACTCGATTCGGGAGGAAATTACCGTGAGACTTCAAGAGCAAGGCGTACAGCCCGCAGGCTGGGCTGATATTGACCTATCGCGCACCCTCAGCCCGCTCCAGGAGCTGAGCTCTTTCCTTCGCAAGACAGTAGTGATCGCGGAATTCGAGGTGCGCAAGCTGCGCCACGATCCAACCGAGTTGATCACTCGCGCCGTGCAACCAGCGCTGTGGTTGTTGATATTCGGTGAAGTGTTCAGCCGGATCCGGGCCATGCCGATCCCGGGAAACGTGCCCTACTTGGATTTCATGTCCCCGGGCATTCTGGCCCAGAGCGTGCTTTTCATCGCCATCTTCTACGGCATCGCCGCGATCTGGGAACGCGACTTGGGCATCGTCCACAAACTCCTCGCCAGTCCCACCCCGCGTCCCGCGCTGGTTCTGGGAAAGGCGCTCTCGGCCGGGGTGCGCAGCCTGCCTCAGGCCCTTTTCGTCTATGTCCTCGCGCTCCTGCTGGGCGTGAAGATGAACATGAACCCGCTGGCCTGGATCGTGATGTTGCTCGCCGTTCTGTTGGGCGCCGCTTTTTTCGCCACCCTCTCCCTCATCATCGCTTGCATTGTCAAGACCCGGGAGCGGTTCATGGGAATTGGCCAGGTCCTGACCATGCCGCTTTTCTTCGCCAGCAACGCCATCTATCCTGTCTCGATCATGCCCGCCTGGTTGCAGGTGGCTTCATCGGTGAACCCACTTACTTACATGGTCGACGCCGTACGCACCTTGATGCTGGCCTCGTGGACAAGCAGCTTCGGTCTGGGTTTTGACTTTGGCGTGTTGATCATTGCAACCGGGATCCTGGTTGCGATTGCGTCCCGGCTCTACCCCGGCTTGGCCAGATAGGCTCTGCCCACGACCAGAGCGAGGGACTGAAAAGGGCCGCTTTCGTTACTCCGCTGGGTTCTCGCCGAGAGACACTGTCTCAAGCCCTACACGGAGAAACGCAACCTGGATGCCGCCTGGAGCGGGTGGAATGGCTTCGCCTCCCTGCCCAGGCAAAGCTTTCCCCACTCTTGGGATTCCGATCCAAGACGGCCATTCAGCCTACCAACCGGCCAAGTCCCCTGCTGCCAAGGACCAGGAGCCGAACCCTGGGACGTGATCGAAGCCCAATTCAGAAGGGACGGATCCTTCCCGGAGCGGCCAGGTCGTGGAGGCACGCCATCGGCCAGCTACCAGGCCCGAAGCGTCAGGAAATACCTTGGAAGACGAGGAGGACTGACGTCGATCGCGTTATCTGAGATCCCGTTTCCAGGGATCGGTTATTGTGAGAGGTCCTGTGCGTGCAAAGACTGTCGGGAGGGGGAAAAAGGCTATCGGGCAAAGGCCCGTATCAGATACTGGACGGCGTAATAGAGGATCACCACCCCCAGAATCCCGAGGACTAGGCTAGCCACGCAGTGGAGCCAGCTGGCGAGCAGGCGGACGAGGTGGCTGGCCAGCCACAGACCCAGGAGAATGGCCAGAACCACGCCGACGAGCTGAAGCCACGACACCTTTACCTCCTAGCAGGCAGCCAGGCCACAATCCCGGGATTGCATCTTGGAGGGAGATGCAGAACTTGTGCCATCCGAAGCTGAGAATCTTGTCTCTCATTGAGGTGCCCTGTCGGCCTCCTGACTTCTGTTGCTCTGTCCCCAGGTAATGTGGGGCCCATCCTCTTGGCAGAGAGCTCGCCCTCGAACCTCGCAGGGTCAGGGGCATCAACGTTTCGCCACCAGGATTCTTCTCCGAGATCCGATCCAACCAGGGGAAGAAAGAGCCGCGCGGTGTGGACGCCCACGCTACCTCCTCTTCGAGCACGTAGCGCCTTCATAGTCTCGAACTCTGCGATCGGCCTCCTCCTTCGCGCCCTATGAGGGATCTCCCGTTTCGGATATCATAAGCAGGGAGCGCGGGCCGCACCTTGTCTTCCCAAGAGCCCTCTCGTAAGGTGCGGTCGGGCCAGTCAAACCCCCTCCGCCTGGGGCCCGTGCTGAGCTGGTTCTAGAGGGTCCGCGCCGAGCAGATAGGCATCCACCTCTTTCAGACCACAAGGGAGGGTCAAGATGAGCAGCAGCCAGACGACGGCAACCCCCAGTCCCCTTCCCCCTGACCGACCTGGTCCCAGTAGTGCGCCACCCAAACCCAAGACCAGCCCAACCGGGCGGTTCTTCCGAGGGCTATTGCGCTGGGTTACGGCGATTGCGTTCGTGTTTTGCCTGGGAGTCCTCGCCATGTGGTTCCTCAGGGTCCGCCCGCAGAGCGAGCAAATCTCGCAAATGCAGACAAAGATCTTCACCTTTCAAAAGCAACTCAACGGTCCGCAGCCGCAGGTCGAGATCCTGCAAAGTCTTGTCGACGTGAGCAAAGCCCAAGTGGCACTTGCCCAAGGTGAGACGGCAGGCGTCCAGCAAGATCTGAGTGGGACCGACGCGCTTCTAGCTCAGCTTCAGACAGAGCTACCTTCGGACCAGTCCCAAACACTTCAAGCCGCCCGCACTCGCCTGAGCATGGTCCTCGGCGAGGCCAGTTCCAATGGCTTGGCGGCGCGCAATGACCTCGAGGTTCTGGCCAACCTTTTGGCTTCCCTGCAAGTTCCCACCCCGGCGCCAGACTGAGACCCGAGCCCCTGATGCTCCTGGACACAGAACCAGGGAGTCCCATCCGCGATGGGATGGCGGCCCACGGACTGGCTTGATCCCAAGCAGGTATTTGGCGCAGAGCCTCCGATCCCAGGTTGTCTTGAGGCAGGTTGCTGACGGGCTCCTGCAGGCTGCCGCAGGAACCGCCCCCCCTCCTTGGCGGGCTGAGCCTCGTTCCCAGGGACCCAGGCGCCTCACCCAGGGGAGAAAGAAATCGTTGAACCACGACGAAGCTACAGGTTAAGTGGCGCGATACGTGGCAGGAGGAATCAGGGAGAGGAGCGGGAAAAGGGCTGCGGCCTAGAGATAGTGGTCCTGATAGCGACAGGTCTCTCGCAGGTTGCAGTAGTCGCAGGCCCGTCCGGCGCGCTGAAGGTGCGGCCCCAATCCCAGCACCAAGGAGATGGACTTGCGGGGCATCATCATGCCCCCGCTGGTAAGCACGATTCCGAGCGGATTGGCGCTCACGATGCGAAAGACCTGAGTCTGGCCTTCCTCGACCGGCCATCCAACCATTCCCGGGCTGAGCGGCAAAGAGGGATGCATGCCATGGATTTCGCCCTCGGCCTCGAAGCGGTTGCTTGCCGCTGTTGCCAACGCCTCAGCCGCGGCATTCCCAAGACCATCCAGGGCCAAGCCAAAGGGTGGGTCCGTTTCCAGAGCCTCTTGGATCGCCCCCTCGATGCGCTCCCCCACTGTGCAGAGCATCACCACGACCTCGGAAGACCCGCCCATGTGCTGGGCAATCAGCGGACCGCTCAGGACCCCTCCTCCTTCAAGGGTCAGCTTCTCATGGCGGAACGACGAGACTGGCAAGCTCAGGGAGGCCACCGCCGGGTCCAGGAGAGACCGTCCCTCCGCGAGTGCCCTTCCAGCCAGGTCAATCAATCGCGGGTTGCGCGACCGAAGCACGGCCGGGTCTGCTCCCTGGCCGCGCAGCACCTTGTCAACGTCCAGCTCGAGTTCCCAGTTTCCAATTACCTGCATGAAGGCACATCTCCTTGTTGATTTGGCCTCCGTCTAGCGCCCGCAGGCCCAGTTCATCGAGCCCTATCCGTGCGGCCCCCCATTCTTAGGTCTCCCTGCCACGGCCAGCACGCACGGGATTATACCCAGCGGCGAGTGCAGTTTGGCCGCCGGACCGGAAGATCGGCCCGAGGCCATTCTCGGGGTTCTGACGACGCCCGCGGCCCGGCCAATTCCCGGGATGAGCAACTTGCTCGGAAGAACAGGGAGGTAGCGCTTTTCCTCTCCCCAGCCACCACCCTCAAGCTGCCGCTTGCTCCGCCCTGCGAAGGTCGGGCTGGCCTTTTCCGAAACGCCTCTCGCCCCTTCTGTCCCAAAGGACACGCGCTCGGAGTGCCTGCAATGCGCCAGAGACGGACACCTCACCTACCAAAGCTGGTGAACGAGAGGGCGAATCTGTTGGTCATAAATCCTGGCCACGCCGTTCATGGTCTGCAAGGAAAGAGCCGGCAGGTCGGCGGCTCGGAGATTCTCCTCAACCTGGTCTGCCCTCTTGGCACCTGGAATCGCACAGGTGACCGCGTCGAACATCAGGATCCACCGGAGTGCCAGCTGGGTTAGGGTCTGCCCAGGCGGAACCAGACCTTGAAGTGCCTGAACTGCGCGGAGGCCGGCGCCCAACTCCACACCCGCGAAGGTTTCGCCTCGATCGAAGGATTCGCCTTGGCGGTTGAAGTTGCGGTGGTCATCTTCGGGAAACCTGGTGGCGGCACTGATCCTGCCGGTCAGAAGCCCGGAAGCCAGTGGCACGCGGGCCAGAACGCCCACGCCCTTCTTCTTAGCCTGGGCCAGAAACAGGTCCGCCGGACGCTGGCGAAAAAGATTGAAGATGATCTGAACGCTTTGCACATTGGGGTACTCCATCGCCTTGAGGCCCTCTTCCACCTTCTCGACACTCACGCCGTAGAACTGGATCTTGCCGGCCGCAACTAGCTCATCCAGGAAGCCAAAGACCTCCGGCCGATAATAAACCTCCGTGGGAGGGCAGTGAAGTTGCAGTAGGTCGAGGGTTTCGCATTGGAGGTTGCGCAAGCTGTCCTCGACAAACCGAGTAAGGTTCTCGCGGTTGTATCCGCTCGAGGTGTGAGGGCTCAGCTTTCGTCCCGCCTTGGTGGCAATCCGGAATTCCTCGCGACGCTCCTTCCTCAGCCTCGCCAACAGTGGCTCGCTGCCATACACATCGGCGGTATCAAAGAAGTTCACCCCCCCGTCCAGGGCCCGGTGGAGGGCTTGCAGGGACTCTCTCTCGTCCACCCTGCCCCACATGCTTCCGATGGCCCACGTTCCAAAGCTGATCGCCGAAACCGTCCAGCCGGTATGTCCCAAACTTCGATAATCCATCGCCGTCTTCTCCTTTCGTCCTACCCGCAAGGATCGAGAGGAAGCCGATTACGCCTGCTTGAGTCACGCTCTGCCATCCTGGCACCCAATGCCTGGATTCTATCCCTCCTCATCGAGCCTCCTGGTGGTCCGATCCTGCCCAGGAAGTCAAGCCATCAGCGGGATGAGTACGGTGACAGCCCGAACGCGGGAGGAGAAGAAAGGTCGAAAGCTCGCCGCCCGAACGGCGAGAGCAAGGACCGAGACGAGGATCCTTACCCGACTCAAGCCGCCCTTCCTTTGCCACAGCACCTGCCCGAAGGGCAGGACGAGGCTCCTCTTCTTCTGCTTGCAGGGCCGAGGATTCCGGAAGCGAGGTTGCCAAGCGAGCTTGGGACCCTGCCCCGGACGCGACTTACGCCAAACCTTTGCCGGGGTCGGTCAAAGGAACCCGCGGCAACCTCAGCGCGGCGCCTTCTTGGGGCGACAACCATCCCTGCCGCTGACGGCCAGCTCTTCGACCAAGCCTCCATCGCTTCAAAACCGGTAGAATGAGGAGACACAGCCAAGAAACGTAACGGTCCGGAGCAGAGGCTCTCGGGAATCTTCCCCCCGAGTCGACCGGAGCAGTCGCCAGCAGGCTTGGCTGAGGGAGGAGAGCCCATTGGTTTCCCAGGGAGGCAGGATGGCGGATTTCAAAGTCACGGCAAGGAACAAGATGAGGCAGCATTCCGAGCGCGTCTCTTACGACGAGGCCTTGGTCTATTCCATCATCGACGCAGCCCCGATCTGCCACGTCGGCTTTGTGGAAGAGGGTCGGCCCGTGGTGATCCCGATGCTCCACGCGCGCCGAAACAAGGAACTCCTGCTGCACGGCTCGACCGAGAGCCGCCTGCTTCAATATGTCCGAGCGGGGAACGAGCTTTGCATCAGCCTCGCCCTCCTGGACGGGATCGTCCTGGCCAAATCGGCCACGCACCATTCCCTCAACTACCGCTCCGCTGTCCTGTTCGGGACCGGCCGCCCGCTCGAGACCGCGGAGGAGAAACTTCTTGCCTTTGAATCCTTCACGGAGCGCCTGCTTCCGGGCCGCTGGAAAGAGGTCCGCAAGCCCAGCCTCTCCGATCTAAGAGGCACGGCCGTGGTCGCGATATCCCTGACCAGCGCCTCAGCGAAGGTGCGCTCAGGACCACCTCAGGATGCTGAGGAAGATCGGCTCCTGCCTGTTTGGGCGGGGGTCCTGCCCGTGACTCAGATCCTGGGGCCGGCCCAGGCGGCCGAGTACACGGACCCCCGTCTCCCGCCACCCTTTTACCCCAGCAGCCCTTGGGCCGCTCCGGCCGAACGCCGAGCCGGATAACATGATTCCCCCTGGGCTTGCCCGTCTCTCCACCCCAGGCTGGCAACGGGTGCCGACCTGCTCCTCGGCCGCCTTCCTGCGGGAGGGGGCGAAAGCGGGTGTCCTCCCACCCTCGGATCATCGCGGACTGGTCTTGCCAAGCCCGCTCCGCGGCCTGTGTGCTTCCCGAGGTCTTTCGGGGGGCCCGGTCTTTGCTTCCGCTCCGCGCAGGATCGAGCGGGGATGGGCCTCAGACTCCGGGAGAAGAGATTGGGTTTTCTGCGCAAGGTAGGCGGTGTAGTTGCCCTCGTATTCGTGGCCGGTCCCATCCTCCAGTTCCACAATGCGACTGACCAGGCTGTCCAGGAAATACCGGTCATGGGAGACCACCAGCAGGGTTCCCTCAAATCCCTCCAAGGCCTCTTCCAGCGCTTCCGCCGAGCCGATGTCGAGGTTGTTCGTGGGCTCATCCAGGAGCAAGCAGTTGGCTCCCTGGAGCATCAGTCGGGCCATTTGCACGCGGGCCTTTTCCCCACCCGAGAGGTCGCGGATACGCTTGCTGGCCTCCTCCGCGTGGAACAGGAACCGACCCATCAACCCATATAAGTCGCGATCAGTCATCGGGTTGGCGTTGGTCAGCGCCATGGCCAGAGTGCTCTGCGGGTCGAGAGTGCGATGTTCCTGGTCGTAATAGCCCAACGTAGTGGACGGACCAACCCGGACCGAGCCCGCGGTCGGTGCGATTTGCCCAAGGATGCAGCGGAGGAGGACGGTCTTACCAGCTCCATTCGGCCCGATGATTCCCACTCGCTCCCCGCGCCAGAACAGCAGACTCAGGTCTCGCACGACCTCCCGCCCGCGACCGCCCTCTTGGTCGAAGGCTTTGGTCAGGTGGACGACTTCCACGGCCTTGTTGGATCCTCTCTGAGCGGGGACCAGGGAAAGCCCCATGCGGCGACGCTCCGGCCGCGGCCTTTCGACCCGCTCGATCCGGTCCAGGCGCTTCTGCATCGACCGCGCCCGCCTCACGAACTTTTCATTCTGACCCGCTCCCCAACCGCCCAGCCGTCGGATGGCAAATTCGAGGCGCCGCACCTCCCGCTGTTGCACTTCGAATTGCTTGGCCTGTGAGAGGAGTTTTTGGCGCTTCTCAAAGGCGTACTCCGAGTAGTTGCCGCTATGCAGACTGAGCGCCCCGTCCTCGAGTTCTGCGATTTCGTCGGCCACGACGTCGAGCAGATAACGGTCGTGGGAAACAATGACCACGGCCCCCGGGTAGCCCACAATCAGTTCCTCCAGGAAGCGCTTGCCTTTCAGGTCCAGATGGTTATCCGGCTCATCCAGTAGGAGGAGGTCCGGCTGCTGCAGGAGCAGCTTGGCCAACCCCACGAGTTTCTTTTGGCCTCCGGAGAAGGCTTGGAGGGGAAGGTCGAAATCCTGGTCCTGGAACCCCAGGCCGTGGAGCGTCGAGCGCACGCGCCCTTGAAGATTTAGGCCACCCATCTGCTCGAAACGCTCGAGCGCTCGCTCGTGAAGTTGAACTGTTCGAAGTAGCCGGTGAGGGTCCTGATACACCGAGGGGTCCCCCATGCGGGCAGCCAGTTCCTCCATTTCCTGTTCCAGTTTTGAGAGTTCGGGCGAAGCCCGGCGCATTTCCTCCAGGAGGGTGCGCCCGGCCCCCAGGGACACCTCCTGCGGCAGGTATCCTACCCTCACCGAACGATGCACAAAGACTTCGCCCTGGCTCGGGGTGAGCTCGCCTGCCAGGAGATTGAGCAGGGTCGACTTTCCAGCGCCATTCGGACCGACCAGACCCACGCGGGCATCATGGTGGATCTCCCAGCGCAGGCCCTCGAAAAGCCGCTGGCCGCCGAAGTAGTGGGTGACGTTGTCCAGGCGAGCAATGGTCCCGAGCATTCGATGGGCTTGGTCCGGCTATGTTGAGCAGGGGAGGAGGGGCGAGACCCTTCTTCAATCGCCCTGTCGCTTCCTCACCGCGGCGATTACAATGGGCCTGAACTCATTCGAAAGGAGAACGCATGGCCCAAAAGTATCCCTCGCCCCCCGGAATGCAAATCGATCCCAAGAAGGAATACCGCGCCATCTTCCGCACCTCCGTCGGTGAATTCGAGGTGAAGCTGTACGCCGACCTGGCGCCGCGCACGGTCAACAATTTCGTGTTCCTGGTTCGAGAGGGTTTCTACAATGGAACCACGTTCCACCGTGTGATTCGGAGTTTCATGGCGCAGGGCGGTGACCCAAGCGGCACTGGCAGCGGTGGCCCCGGCTACCGATTTGAGGATGAATTCCATCCCAAGCTCAAACACGACTCGGCTGGCATTCTCTCCATGGCCAATGCCGGGCCCAATACGAATGGCAGCCAGTTCTTTATCACCTTCGCCCCTACTCCCCATCTGGACGGAAAGCACAGCGTGTTCGGCAAAGTCATCCGCGGGATGGAAATCGTCCAGGCGATTCCGGAGCGCGATCCCTCGCGGGCGAAGACTCCGGGTGCCAGAATCGAGGCCATCGAGATTCGCGAGGCCTGAGGATGACCGAGGCCCTCCCCAAGATGAGGGAGAAGCGCCGGGTCGCCCGCGGGACTACAGTTCCATCTGCGCGCGCAGCCTGCCTTGCACCTTGTCGTCCCCGATGTGAAATCCCAGGCCTTGCATGATCTCCTTCATGGCCCGGTTGTCCGCCGTGAACACGGCAAACAGGCGCGTCATCTTTTCGTCGCGGGCAATCTGGATCAACCGCTGCATCAACTCGCGCCCCAGGCCTTTGCCCTGGAACTGGTCCGTAATGATAACGGAGACCTGGCCCTCATCCGTGTTGTGCAATCGGTCAACCCGGGCCGCCGCCAGAATCTCCCGCCCGTTCTGGGCGTCGGTCCTCTCGGCCACCAGAACGATCTCCCGCTCGTAGTTGATGAAGCAGATGCGGGCCAGCCGCTCGTGCGTCACCCTCTGGCTGAGCAGCATGGGATGCAGATAGCGCAAGTAGACACTTCGGTCGGAAAGTCCCTCGTGGAACTTGACCATCAATGGCTCATCCTCGGGACGGATCGGGCGGATGAGGATCTCCGAGCCATCGGCCGCCTTCCAGGGCCGAACATAGCGCACGGGATAGGCGCGAATGGCCAGCCGCGGCAACTGCTCGCGCGTGACCTCCAGCCCGTGCAGGAGGACCCGGGCGTCGAGAGCGATCAAACCTTCGGGGGAGACCATGAGGGGGTTGATGTCCAGCTCTTTGATCCACCGTTGTTCCGCCACCAACTGACTGAAACGGACGAGCAGCCTCGCGAGGGCGGCTAGATCGACCGGGGTCCGGCCCCGCACGCCCTGCAGCGCAACGTAGATGCGGGTCTGCTCCATCATCCGGCGGGCCAGAGTCGTGTTCAGAGGAGGCAGGGCCAGCGACCGGTCGCGGAACACCTCCACCAGCTGCCCTCCGGAGCCAAAAAGCAGGACGGGCCCGAATTGACTGTCGACGCTCGAGCCCAGGATAATCTCGTAGCCCCCTCCCGGATTGACCATCGGTTCGACGGCTACTCCCAGGAATTCCTTCGCTCCCCGCGTCGCCCCCAACTTGGCCAGCACCGCCTGCTGGATCGCGCGATAGGCGCGGCGGACCTCTTCCTCATTGGCCAGATTCAGCTGGACCCCTCCCACCTCCGTCTTGTGGCTAATGGTTTCGGAATAGACTTTGAGGACAACCGGGTACCCGATCTGGCTCGCTTCGGTCACCGCCTCGTCCTCGCTCCGGGCGATGCGCGTGGTGACCGTCGGAATCCCGTAGGCCTGCAGCACCTGCTTGCTTTCAAATTCGGTCAGAAGTGTCCGTCCGCTTGAGCGAACGGAGTCGATGATCCCTTCCGCCCGCCGGCGATCCGGGGCCTCCGCATCGGTCTCGTCCGGCATCGACGGGGTTTCATACAAGCTCTTCAGGTTGTAGGCGTACCGCCACATGTAGCTGAACATGCGCGCAGCCGTGTCGGGATAGGCGAAGGCCGGGATGTTCGCCCGGTTGAGGATGGCCATCCCCGTCTCGATATCGTGCCCTCCCATCCAGCTGGCCAGCAGGGGTTTCCCCGTGGATTGCGCGTAAGCGACGAGAGCCTCGGCGCTGTGAGTCGGGTCCGTCATAGCTTGGGGCGTCAGCACCACCAGCAGCCCGTCGCTGTTTTCATCCTGGGCGGCGATCTCCAGAGCCTTGACGTAACGCTCCGGACTTGCGTCCCCCAGAATATCCACGGGGTTGTTGTGACTCCACTGGGGCGGCAGGAGTTCATCGAGATTTCGGCGCGTAGGTTCGGACAGCTCCGCCAGCTCGGCCCCTCCTACGATCAGCGCATCCGTGGCCAGGACCCCAGGACCTCCGGCGTTGGTCAGGATCGTCAGACGCGGTCCCTTCGGCCTGGGCTGCTTGGAAAGCACGTCCGCCATGTAGAACAGATCGGAGATCCGGTTGACCCGCAACACCCCGCAGCGCCGGAAGGCCGCTTCCAGCACCTCATCCGAGCCCGTGAGCGACCCCGTATGGGAGGCGGCCGCCCGAGCCGCCCCTTCCGTCCGGCCGGGCTTGATCACAATGATCGGCTTGGTCAGAGCCACCTCCCGGGCAGCGGAGAGAAACGAGCGCGCGTCCCCAATGGTTTCCATATACATGACAATGCTTTGAGTGCGTGGATCGTCGCCGAGGTAGTCGATCAGGTCACCCCAATCCACGTCCAGCATGGACCCGACCGAGACAAACGCGCTGAAGCCAACATTCGCCTGGAGACTCCAGTCGAGCACGGCGGAACAGAGGGCTCCTGATTGGCTGAGAAACCCGACGGTCCCAGGCCTCGCCATGGCGCCAGCAAAGGTCGCATTGAGCCCGGTCATTGTGTTCATTACCCCCAGGCAGTTGGGGCCCACAATTCGCAACCGGCCCTGCTTGGCCTGCTCCAGGACTTGGCGCTCCAGGTCAGCACCTTCCGCACCGATTTCCTTGAATCCAGCGGAGATCACGATGGCCCCCTGGACTCCAGCCTTCACGCACTCCCCAATGACCCCAGGCACGGTCCTGGCAGGGGTCGCAATGACCGCCAAATCCACCGGCTCGGGGACCATGGCGATGTTGGGATAGGCCTTGATGCCCAGTACGCTCGCCCGGTTGGGATTCACCGGGAAGACGGTCCCCCCAAACGGGCTGCTGATTAGGTTCCAGAGCACCGTACGGCCCACGCTGCCCGGAGCCTCGGTGGCACCGATCACGGCGACATTCCGCGGGGCGAAGACCGCGTCCAGGGGCCGACGTTCGTAATGAAGTACATCATGGGCGGGATCGAAAACGTCTTTCAGCGAGAATTCCATTGGACAGCCTTTCCGTTTTGAAGGGTCTTGGGCCCCCGGCAGGCGACAAGGTCGAGTGGCCAATCCGGGCAATTCCTGCGAGCGGGCGCCCGGGATTCTTCGCCCTCAGCTCCAAATCCCCTGCCGAACCGATCTGAGAAAGAGATCACTGATGTCACGCGGACGGTGAACATGAATGTCGTGATCCGTCGCCGGGAACCACACGACCTGGGAACGAGCCAAGCCCTTTTGGGCCGCCACCACCGCCCGCCGCTTCTGCTCCATTCGCTGAGTCTCTCCGACTTCCGCCGCGCAGATCAAGACAGGTTCCTCGATCCGAGGAAAGAGTTGCAGGGGTCGCTGGTCCCAGAGGGCGCGCAGGATCTCCAGGTGGTGCTCCAGCGAGAGCCAGGGGCGAACTGTCTGATCTGGAAGAATTTCCATGTTGGCCAGAGTTCCCTCCAGCCCTTCCTCTGTCCATTGCGGGTGCATTTCTTGAATCTTCCGTTTCAATTCTTCCCGGAGAATCCCTCTCAGGTCCGGGGGACGCAGTTCCTGCTCGATCGATTTCCAAGTGGCCCCCGGGCGGTTCTGAAGGTCCAGGAAGCCCCCATCGACGAAACCCAGGCCATGCGCCTGACCCGGGTGGCGAGCCGCATATTCCAGCACAACATTTCCTCCCCAGGACTGGCCCACCAGAATCGGCTCGCGAACGTCCCGCTCGCGCAGCAGACTCTCCAAGTCAGCACATATTTCATCAAATCCGTAGCCCGTCGCCGGCTTCTCGCTCAGGCCGTGGCCGCGCTGGTCATATGCTAACACGCGATGACCGGCCCCGGCCAAGATCGAGGCGACAGATGTCCAAGTGAGGCTGTTGCTGGCCAAGCCATGAATCAGGACAAACGGTCGACCGGAGCCCTGCCATTCTCGAAGGAGCAAGGCGATTCGCAGCCGAACCAGCTCCGTCCTGTAAGTGCCTGCCGTGGCGCGCCACTTCTTCTAGCCGACGACCCTGCTCCGCCCGCCGGAATCCTGATCCGTGCAATTCTAATCGCATTTGCGGATCACCCCACGTTCAGATCATAGGTCGTCAGGAGCCATGGGCGGTCCAACAACATCCGCGAGGGCAAGGGGCAAACGGGAGGCGAGGGTTCTGGCGGCTCTTGCATCAACCCGAAAGTCGGAGGGCCCCAGCAATTGCATGCAGGGCCCTCTCATTTGTTCCCGAGGCTGCTTGCTCCCGATATAGATGCGGCTGACCCGCGAGACCTTAGAAAATGCAGGAGCCCTTACGACAGATTCGTCGACGCCAAGTTGCCCCAAGTTGCCAGATCGGGCCGGCCCCCTATTGCTGCCCGTAGAAACTGTCTTGCCGATTGTTTTTGAGACCCTGGAATCCCCTTTGGCGCTTGGGGAGCCATCGGCATCATGGCCTCGCTCCTGGGCCGCAGAAAAAATGCCGCCCATGGAGGCTCTCGCAGCAAGGCAACGCGCGACTGCCCCCAGCGGTCCAGTGCCCAGGGGCTCGTCAAGAAACCTGAAGCAAAACCAGAATGGCGCAACAAGAGAGGGACGGAAACCGCACGCCTGCGCCCGAGCTATCCAGGTCATCCGCTTACCGAGTATCTCCACGATCACGGCCAGGCCCAGGCAAGTACGGACGAGCGACGGATCAGGCCGCGCACTGAGCTAAGAGCCTCGGCCCCGCCGTTTGCCGTCGAGGAACAGAATGCTGGGGAGAATGGGAGCAGGCAAGCCAGAAACCAAAACCAACCCAGCCAGTACATCGTAAGGCTCCAGGATCAGCGCGTCTTCCTCCTGCGCCATCCTGAGGGGTGAGAATTATGAAATCTTGCAGAAACCGAAATGGACCTTCTGGTTGCGACAGGTCAATAGGCCGGGGGAAGTCCTCGTCGACTCTCCGCCAATTTGGCCAAGGCGGGATCGGTCTGTTTCCCTGCGATCCAGGCACGCAGTTCGAGCAGGTAGCGCAGGCATTTGGGCAGCCGCGCCCGTGAGCCCCTCGAGCGAGAAGCAGGCAGGCTGGCCGCCCAATTCTCGCCACAGAGAAGGGCCCCGAATTTCACACTCCCCAGAAGATTATGACTTTACGCGCACCAGGGCGGGGATCGGCTGATCCAGATCGGAGCGCGGAGTCGCGCGCACGGCGCGCAGGAGGTCCTGGTTATCCACCAAGCGGATGGATCGCCGGGCGGCCCATTCGCGGGCTCGTCCCGTGAATTCTCCAGTAGTGATGATAAATCCGCCCACCGCGTCCGGGTCCCGTAGCAAGGCAGCCTGAAGCCCCCGAACGGCGTCCTCCCCAAAGGGGCCCTCCCGGGCCTCGCAGCGGACGAGTTCGCGTTGCCCCTGCAGGTTCTCCAAGACGATGTCGACCCCTTGGCCGCCGTCCCGCAAGTTGACCTGGGCCTGATAGCCTCGCATGCGAAACAGGACGGCCACAAAAACCCGAAAGGCCTCCGGGGAGAGATGGTCCACTTCGGCCATCAGGCGGCCTCGGGTAATTGATTTGGGCCGGAAGTGGGAATCCCACAGCCACAGATAGATGAAGATCATCCAGGCTGCGATCAAAACCACGGTCAGGCCTCGATCGGATAGATTGAGGGCCGTGCTGCCTTGGGGACCCTTCCAGAAGACCAGGGTGTACAGTTTTGTCCCAGGCGCCAGTGCCCAAATCACCGTAAGCTCGAGGGCGGCAGCGGCAAAGGAGGAATGCAAAGGCCGATCAGGCAGCGAAGAGGGTACCCCGGAGCGACCCACAAGCGGATCTGGGCCCAGGTTCCTTTTCGACCAGCGTCTCCAGACCTGATGAACGACCTGCAGAGCGACACCGCCGACCAGGAGCCATCCAAGCCAAGGTTGGCTTAGCGCTGTCAGTAGATCAAGGATCAAGTCCAGTCCCCACATGGCTTCTCACCGACCCGGCCCACCCCATTGCATCGTCCCCGGCGCCCAGCGCCTTACCCCCAGGGCGGAGCCCTCCGATCTCATTATGGGAGAACCTGGGGCAGGGGCCCTTGCAGTTGGGTTGCAGACACATGGCCTTGGGCGCCCGCGAGGCGGGAACCTGGCCCCCCGGCCTGGAATCCCTCCATCAGCGCCCCTCCCCCGCGAGGGTTGCAGATATCTTGTCAGAGGCGTGCAGCGGAGAAGAACGAGCGGCACCCGCGTGATCGGGGCGCCTCGCCGTTCCGGCCGAGCAGCCGCTCCAGGCCCAGTAGCCTTGCCAGCGCCCCGGGAGCGAAGTTCTCCCGCGCGGCCTGCAGGGCAAGGCCCTTTTTCCTACCCGAGGTCTACTTTGCCTTCCAGAGCAAGCGGCCCGAGCCGGTCCATTAACCAGCCCAGAGTAAGTTCAACCCAGGGCGCGACCCGAAGACAGGTCGGAACGTAAACCACCCGCCGTGGTCGCTGCAACAGCCTCCAGATGCGCTCGGCCACCACCTGGGGAGCCACTCCCCAGCGCGATGTTGGCAGAGAGCGGCCACCCGAGAGACGAGAAGCGGTCTGGAAGAATCCCGTGGATACCGGCCCCGGTCGGACGACGCTGACATGCACACGGGTGCCTCGAAGTTCCCGGTAGAGTCCGGTGGTAAAGGCATCAACAAAGGCCTTGGTAGCGGCGTAGAGGGCTACTCCCTGGCTGGGAATGCTCCCCGCAACCGATCCGACATGGACAACATGTCCCTCCCCGCGCTCGAGCATACCGCCGAGGAGATCCAGAGTCAGTTGCACGGCGGAGGAGACGTTAACCTCCACCATCTGGCGGGCCAGGTCCCAAGGCATGTCGCTACCGTATCCGTACCATCCGAAGCCTGCGGAATTGATGAGGACATCGATCTTGCCGGCGTCTTTGCGCCGCTTGAGTTCCTTCAAGAGCTCATCCCTCTGGCCTTCACTCTGCAGGTCGACCGGGAGAATGTCCGCCTTTCCACCCTGGACGCGTATGGTCTCGGCGATTTCCTCCAGGCAGTCCTGTCGACGGGCCACCAGGATCGTACGCATTCCCTCTCGCGCAAGGCGCATGGCCGTCGCCGCTCCGATCCCACTGGAGGCGCCGGTGATCAACGCTTGCTTGTCTTTCCAGACTCGGTCTTCCATGTTCTCGGAACCTTTAACGCTGCTCGGTCCGGCCCACCTAGCTGGCAATCCCCCCAGACCGAGCTCCTCGGCGGGCAAGAGATCCTCAGGCCTGATGCCTCGTGGCCGCTCGGCGGAGGTCGCCTCGATCCAGGAACCACTTCAGGGTATCTGCGATGGACTGGGGCAAGGCCCGCGGACGGTAACCGAGCTCACGCTGGGCCTTCTCTGAGCTGATCTGGCAGTTGGAGGTCACCGTGTGGACGGAGTAAGGCGTCAACTTGGGCTTGGCTCCGGTGATGCGGTAGTAGAGGGGAGTGAAAACGGAGGCCCAGCGTGCCAACCAGACCGGAACGAACACATTGGGCCCCGGGATCTGCAGGATCGCCTCGACCGTTTCCATGATCTCCTGCACCGTGATGCGGGCGCCCGAAAGGATGTAATGCTCCCCGCGCGTGCCTCGTTGGCAAGCCAGGATGTGCCCTCGGGCTACGTCGCGCACATCGACGAAATCGTAGGCACCATCGATATACATCTTTGGGCCGCGGGAGGCGCAGTCGAGGAGAAATTGACCCATCTCCGAGCGGCGGAAGTCATACGGCCCGATGACTCCGGTCGGGCAGACCAGGACGGCATCCAACCCCTGAGCGGCCGCGCGCTTTACTTCCAGCGAGGCAGTGGCCTTGCTGCGGTCATACTCTCCCCAGGTCCTCGCGGGATCGAACGGCAACCTTTCGTCAATCGTTTGACCCATTGGCGGAGGAGCGATCGCATGAATGGAGGAGGTGTAGACCAATCTCCCAACACCGGCTTCCTCGCAAGCGCGAAGGACGTTCCGGGTCCCCTCGATGTTGACCCGCTCAAGCAAGTCCCACTGCCCCGGCAAGATCGTTACAACTCCAGCCAAGTGATATACGACTCGGACACCTTGCAGGGCACGGCGCAGGCAGCCGATATCCAGCACGTCACCTTCCAGGATTTCCACATCCAGTCCGTTCAGGGACGAGCGGTCTTCCGCCGGGAGGAGCAGCGCCCTGACCTCCTGCTCTTGAGCCAGCAGTTCTCGCACCAGAACATTGCCGATGTGGCCGCCCGCTCCAGTGACCAGAACCTTATTCATTCGCCATCCAGTGTGGACCTCCATTCTCTCTTGGAATTGGCTCCCATTCCTTCGAGGAGCAACCTCACCCCATCTCCGACGAGGGTCCCCCAGTCGGCTCCCTCCGGGTCAAGGGCTCCCTGCAGCAGGAGCCCCACCGCCAGCGATACCAGGATACGCGCTCCAACCTCGGGAGGCATCTCGCGCAGTGAGCCCTCCTCGATCCCTTGGCGGATCATCCCGGCGAAGTACTCGGTGTAGCGGTGATAGGGAGCGACAGTGGCTTGCCAAATCTGGGGGTCACGGTTAGCCTGCCTCCAGAACTCGAGGAACAGGGGCACCTGCCCCCTCGCATCAGCAAATACTGCAGGGGCAATCTTGGCCGTTTGCCACAGGGCTTGGGGAACATCCTCTGCCGAGGCGGCCAGCCTCTGGATTTGCTGGTCCAGGCCCGACAGCCACTCCTCAGTCAGTTTGAGGAAAACCTCTTGCTTGCTTTGAAAATGGTGGTAGAAAGCCCCCTTGCTCACCCCGGCGGCCGCACAGATTTCTGCCACACCTGTCGCGTCAAATCCATCTCGGGAGAAGGCTGCGGTTGCCGCCTTAAGGATCTTTTCCCGCGTTTCGAGACTTCTCTTCTGTGGCATCTCTTCACCAACAAATAATACCGACTGGTCGGTTTCATATCATAACAGGGCCCAAGAAATTGGTCAAGCCGCCTTCTGCGCCCAGTCGAAATTCGCAGGGCCTTGACCAGGGCAGAAGCGCCGCAGATTTCCGATTTTGCGCTTAGGGCCTACGGCATCTTGTTTGTCAGTCGGGGGGCTCGGTCCGCATTGCCTAGGAGCAAGGGGAAGAGCTTGGATTTCCGTAGCTAGGAGGAAACTGGGAGCCTGTCCCAGCCCAGAGCAGGTCTTTGGCCGTCCGATCGGGGAGCCAACGCCTGAAAAAGCTGAAGGACCGGCCTCGGCAGCCGTCTGCCTGGCCTACAGCCCATCGGCCGCCCGTAGGTTGCTCGACGATCCCTTGGGGAAATGGAGGTATCGCTCGCTGGCCTTGCCCAGATCCGCGTAGACCCCACGGTAGGAGGCCGGCAACAAGGCCGCGATCTGGTACATGATCTCGTCTGCAATGGCCTGGCGAACTTCTCGTGTTGCCTTGGCCGCAAGTTTATCGAGCCGAAACGGGTTCCCCACGACAATGTGGAACTCGGTCCTGCGGAGCCGCCACAGATTCCTCCAGATCCCCTCCCCGCCGTAGTGCACCATGGGCTGGATCGGCGCCCCCGATTGTGCCGCCAGCAACACCACCCCGGCTCGGCCGTGTTGCAAACGCCCATGGCCGCTTCGGGTGCCCTCCGGCGCCATGGCAAAGATCCAGCCCTCTCTCAAGGCAGCCAGAGCCTGCTCGATGGCGGTGGCGTCGGCCTCGCCCCGGCGAAGGGGAATGGCCCCATAGGTCTCGAACAGAAAGCGCATCGGAGGGTTGCCCCAGTGCTCGGCCTTGGCAAAACCCGCAACGGGACGGGGAAGAAGATGAGTATACAGAACTGGGACTTCCAGGAAGTTGATGTGATTGGCGACAAGAATCAGCGGCCCTTTAGTGGGGATGCGCTCCAGGGCGCGATCATCCACCTGGCAAGCCGCACCCGTGAGATTCCTTAGCGCCCAACTCACGAGCCGGGCGCGAAGACCAACCTGCACTCAGACACCTCCGGCATTCGAACGCCCCATGGAATGGCAACCGAAAACCCGAATCAATGGGTCCTCGACACGTCCTGCGGCGGGAGGGTCGAATTCGCCCGCCTTTTCTCAACGTGGGCCCCGCGCAACTCGCTCGCAGACCAGGATCCGGCTCGATTCGAATTTGACCACCGAATTCCTGCGGGCGCCCCAGGGCGAGCGCGTCACCCGACGCGCACGCGAAACCTATGTCGGACAAAATTGGAAGTCCAAGAGCACCACTACCAGGAATGCGCGGCCCGCGATCGGCCCGGTTCCACGGTCACAGGAACCCCCTCTCGCCCTGACGAGCCCGTCCAGCCCATCGACGAAGGGCCAGATGGCGGTCGCGTTCGCCAACTGCCCCAAGCCGAGGCCGACCGATTGGCATGCCTTATCATCCGCGGGGGGACCCTGAAGAGTATCGGGCCGGGCCACGGCCAGCCGAGATGTCAAGGGCACGAACTGATGCGCAGGCCGTGAAGCGCGCCGTCAACTGGCATCGCTTGAGCAAATCGTCCTCGCGAGGAACCCATTCTTGTCCAGGTCCCTGGGTGAAATCCTGCCTCCCGGCCTTGAGGTCTTCCCACGACCTGGGTCAACTCGCATAGCGGCACGGCCTGAAGGGGCCCTGATTCAGTCCGAGCTCTTTTGCAGGATGCCGTTCTTTCCCGAGCGTTTCACGGCATACATCAACCCGTCGACTTGATCGATCAATCGCTCCACGCTGGCCGGAAGTTCTTTGCAGGTCAGCACTCCAACGCTGATGGTGAGAGACCATCCCTGCCGCACCAGTTCCTGACGCAGCGCCGTCCGGACCTTGGCCGCCGCACTGCCGGCCCCCTCGAATCCTGTCTCCGGCATTAGGATCGCAAACTCATCCCCTCCCAGCCGACCTACCAGGTCCGTGGAGCGCAGTTGCCGACGCAGGACCGCACCGGTCAGGCGCAACACTTCGTCGCCAGCCACGTGACCCCGTTCGTCATTGATCACTTTGAAATCGTCCAGATCCAGGTACATGACGCTAATCGGTCGTCCGTAGCGCCGGGCCCGATCGAGCTCCAGCGAGGCGCTTTCGAAAAAGGAGCGGGCATTCGCCAAGCCGGTCAGATAGTCCGTTCGTGCCAAGACCCTTTCCCGATCCAAAGCGCTGCGCAAGGCGGCTACCAGGAGCCCAACCACCAGGAAGAAGGCCAATCGACTGACCATCTCCCAAAGGAGAATGGGCACCGGCTCCGAAACGCCTTGGAGCGGAAACACATCCTCCAATCCCGCCACCACACCCCCCAGAAGGGAGAGGCCGATTCCGGCCCGCCGACCAGAATACCAGGCAGCCGTCGATATGGGTAGCAGATAGAAGAAGCTCAGGCTCAGCTGGGAGATGAGAACATAGTCCAGGGCACCGATCCCGGCCATCAGTCCCAGGCTGATGAGCAGTACCGATCGCGCAGAGAGTTTCCCCAGGTACGCCGACAATCTGTGCACGGGGCCTCACCGGGTCAGATCGAAGGGATCTTCCTGTTCAGGGCGCCAACATCAACAGCCGTATCCAAGGATTTCCTCTCCCCTCCCGCCCACCGCCGGAGAAGATCGCTCGCCCCCCATAGCCCCTGCTCACTCCATCGCCGTGAGCGGGGTCGTGGACGTCGAAGAGGCTTTTTCGCCCAGTTGTTCCCCCGTGCGGATCAGGCGCTGGACCAGAGAGGACCCAACGATCGCGCAGGCATCAATGGGAAGGTAGTGACAGGCGGTTGAATCAAAAAGGATTGCCCCTCGGGAAGCAAATTCTTCATCCCCGGCCCAGAGCACCGCAAGAAGCGGCAGCCGGGGAAAGGCCTCAAATCGAAAGGCTGTCTCAGCGAAATCCGACTTCTGGCCCCCCTGAGTTTGGCAGGCCTGCTCAAAGGCTGGAAGGGCGTTGCCAAAGTACGCCGCGAGGCGGCTACCGGCATACCCCTGGAACGCCTCGTGGTAGAAACTGCCCCCAGGCAGCTCACGGAAGGCCACCCATCTCCCGCTCAGTGGTGCCCCGTCCGCGGTCACCAGGTAATAAAGCAGCAGAGCCTGGGTCGCCGTTGGAATCTCCCGCCCCGGGGGAGGGGCGAATGCCGGAAGCTGCAGGACAAGAGGCGCACCAAAATGCGCCAGCTGGACCTGGGCTCCCTGCAATACCGCTCCCGCAAGGCGGGCGAGGTGTTCGGTCGGTCGATCTTGCAGCGATCGACGCAAGTCAAGAATCGGCCGCTGGAGGGATTGCTCCCAGGCCTGGTGAGCCTTCTTCAGCCTCTGTTCGATCGGATCCATCATGGCACTGTCCAGACTTCTCCCAAAGGAAGGAAAGCTTTCCCGAGGCCGCGCCGAGTCATTGTACGGGCGCAGACCCGTCTGTCAAGCAGTCATGCGCTTGTGCCTGGTCCAAGGCTCCCACCCGGGCGGAGAGAATCCGCAGGGAGAAGAAAGCGATTCCCCGCCGCCCAGGTTCCCGGCCGCCCTCTGGCGGCTTGAGATACGCGAATCGGCGACAGCTTCGATTCCCGCTATCGGACTAAACCCCGCTCATCCGCTTCTCAGGTGGGGGCCCCTCTGCCCTACCCTCCCTCAACAAGACAACACTTACGCACCCAAGAGCACCGCTACCCCCGTTCGACGCTGAGGACAACTGTGCGCAGGAATGCAGAACGAGGCTTGAGGCCGCTAGCTTACGCCCGTAACGTCGCATCCTGACAGGAGTCGGCCGTCCGGCCCCGCACGCTACCGGCTGACGTCCGGAACGGGCGGCCTTTCCCCCGGTCTGGCTTACTTGGCCCTCCTCGCCGAAAAGTGTCATTGACCGCCCTAAACTAGACCAGGCATAGTCGCCGGATGTATACCGGGCATGATCGGGCGAGGTATACCACCCGTGATCGCCCGATATATACCACCCGTGATCGCTCGGTGTAGACCA